>ENA-UAPL01000009-UAPL01000009.1-human-gut-metagenome-genome-assembly--contig:-NODE-9-length-124870-cov-8.341874_pt1 | contig 124870 bp, 130 predicted proteins | sample MGYA00243480_ERZ654577 | MGnify/ENA primary metagenome ERZ654577 (study PRJEB26926, sample SAMN06164678) | human gut metagenome | biome: ENVO:00009003; feature: ENVO:2100002; material: ENVO:00002003...
CGAGATCGCTCAGTGTCTCGTGGGCTCGGAGATGTGTATAAGAGACAGGGGAAAGGAGAAGAGCACCCCGTGCTGCTGAGGCACCTAAACCATGATCTTCAGATCCAGGAAAGGTTCCAAGCAACATTAAACAAATACATAATAACGGTAAGACACTGATATTCAATCAGCTTTTTCGCAATCCTTACAAAGCTCGACAAAGCAAGGATCTACGTAACGGAGCTGCAGACTCATCAAAACATCACCATTATACATCAGATTGTACATTTTGGACAAATTATTTCAAGGAGGATAGAATATGTATTTTAACACAAACATCAATTTAATAAGGGTTCCTAGGGTATTCAGCAGCTCTCGTCCAAGCGAGGATAAGATGAATGCATGTAGAGCCTACTATAGAGAAAATCATAAAATCGATAGAGATATCGTGGTTGACGAAAATATGCAGCTCAAGGATGGATATATCGGGTATCTGGTTTTGAAAGAAAACAACGAGTCTGTAATCGGAGTTAAACAGACGGAATCAGGTAAAACGACTCTTGTATATGGAGTTCATCCAGGCGTAGACAAAGAGTATTGTTGGAAAGTAGTTGATGATACAGAGGATAGACTGAATCTTAATGTTGGATCACATGCTATTGTAAGAACAAAATTCGGAGATGAAGAAATTCTTATCACGAGAATTGAGCGTGTTTCCAAGGCTAAGAAGAAAAAAATGGGACACTTAAAAAGAGTCGTAAGATGTCTGGCGGAGTAACAGTATGAGATGTGCTTACTTAGAAAAGAAAGAATTTCTTTCAAACGAAGACAGACGTATTCATACAGCTTGCATATGCAGAAATAAAAAGTGTGCGAAATATAAAACTTTTAGCCTGGATAAAGCATACATATGCGGAAATTGCTTGCTTCATGCTAAGGAAAGAGAGGAACAATGAATTTTTATATAGCCGATATGCATTTTGGTCATAAGAATGTGATCAGATATGACAATAGACCATTTGATTCTATCGAAGAAATGGATAAGGCAATGATTACACTGTGGAATGAAAATGTCGGAGATAATGATGTTGTTTATATTCTTGGCGACTTTAGCTGGTATAAAGAAGAAAAGACGGCATTTATTCTTGGATGTCTTAAAGGACATAAGGTTCTTATCAAAGGGAACTATGACCATATTTCTCCAAAAGTCGCAAGACACTTTGACCGGATCTGTGAGTATACAGAAATCAAAGATGGAGAAGAAAAAGTCGTTATGTCTCATTATCCGATGCCTTTCTGGAATGGTCAACACAGAAACAGTATTCATTTGTATGGTCATGTCCATAACTCACATCAGTATAATTACTGCCTGAGCATTGAAAAGGAGCTGCGCAAGTTGCAAGATATCCCAATGAGAATGTTTAATGTTGGATGCATGATGACATATATGAATTATATTCCGAGAACATTAAATGAAATTTTGGAAAGCAAAGGAGGTACAGAGGATGGACAGAAGTAACTTTGATCCACAGGTCGGTGATTCTGTAAGGATTCGATCATGGGAAGATATGAAAAGTGAATTCGGCATCGATGAAGATGGGAATATCCCATGCAAATTTTCCTTTACCGAATATATGAAAGACATGTGCGGGGATGAATTTACCATTACGAAAATTCATGATGGTAAGTATAGCGGGCATGAAAAAGGAAATGTTGTTATGTTGTCTGTTGATATGCTCGAACCTATTCCAGAAGAAGAAATCGACGGGACTGAGATTGATGATTTCCTGAGTGCAATGAGGGTAAACTAGAGGGAGGTGGTATTATGAGGCTCATCATAGTGACCGGACAGGAAGGTACGGATGTAGAGAATCTTTTACGCAGAATTATATCCGAGAATAAATATACATATGACGATGCTCCTAAAATGGTATTTCCTGAAAGATCCAGTTTACTTTACCATCCAAGAAGCCTTTACAGCAACGTCAGAAGAGTTGTTAGCGATCATATCGACAGTAATGAAGATTTGTTTGTGGCAACATTTTCTGACTATGCAATGTATGGAATAAGAGCCGAGGTAAGACTTGCTGATTTTGAAGGCGCTAAGTCGTATCAGATAAAGTCAGATGGCGAGGTTGTGATATCAGAAATAGATAGCAATGGGAAATGTCAATATATCAACGGAGTATTTGATGTTTTGAGAGATGCTCTTAATGATGTACTTGGATGGTAGAAAGATATTATTGCACATAGTGCATTAGTATACTCACAATGAAGATAGATTGTTTCTTGGCGGAAGTATTTAATACGATAGCAATACATAATAGCAATCACTCCTGCTGTTAGCGAGAGTTCGACAAAGGTACTTGCATCTCAAAATTACATAAGATTTGAAAAAGACTATCAACTGCGTTGATACTAATTTTCAAATCTTATGAATTTTTCGATGGCATGATATAGCATACGCTAAACCGGAGTTTCCATAACAAGGAAACCGGTTTACGCATACGGATTGTGAGTAAATAAAAAGGAGGCTACATGGGATATAAAGATATATATAAATTGCAGGAAATCGGAGGAGCAAAAGCCAAATGCGATTTCATAAGAGAACATGAAGATGATTGGTATTTTAAAAGATTCCTATATTTTGCACTGAATCCTCTACTTACATACAATATATCGAAAAAATCGTTAGATAAGCTGATGACCGAAGAAAGCACAGAAGGTCAAAAGCTTATCTTTTTTAATGATATTTTCGAGTGCTGCGAACATCTTTCACGATTGAGAAGTATGGATGATGCAACATTACGGCAGGTAAAAATGCTGTTAAATGTGAAATATTCCGATAAGGCAGAAAGAGAGTTATATATGCAACTGCTCTCAAAGACAGTACGTCTCGGTATTACAGGCAAGACCATTAACAAGATCATTCCGAATCTCATTCCAGAGTGGGAAGTGCAACAGGCTTATCCGGTTAATAAATATCCTTTGAAAGAAGGAACGGAGTTCTGGCTGACACAGAAGCTCAATGGAGCAAGAGCAACTTTATATGAAGGTCAGCTTCTTGCAAGAAGTGGGATGCCATACAAAGGATTAGAGCATATCACATCTGCTCTGTCATGGCTGAGAGTGGCTGGATTTGTTGCTGATGGTGAGTTGACTCTTAAAGACAAAGGGAACCTTAGCGATAACGAAGCGTTTAGAGTTGCAACTGGCGTTCTTAACTCGGATAGTGTTAATAAAACGGTGATTTGCTACACGATTTTTGACATGATTCCAATCAGAGATTTCGATTCACCGACGCCACAGACTACATATCGTTATCGTAGAGAGATTCTGAATCAGTTTGCGCAGAGGATTGATAATATGGAAGGCGCGGTTAATGTACTGCCTGTACTGTATCATGGAAATGACCAGTCCAAAATAAGTGAACTTTTGGAGCAGATGGTTCGAGAGGATAAAGAAGGGTTGATGATTAATACAGATGTTCCGTATAGAAGAACACGACATAAAGGTATTCTTAAAGTGAAGAGATTCTATACTATGGACTTACCGATTATCAGATGCGAGGCAGGAACCGGAAGGCTAAAAGGGACGCTTGGAGCTTTTGTTCTTGAATACAAAGGTAATGAGGTTAAAGTCGGTTCCGGTTTTACTGATGAGCAGAGAGAGAAGTTCTGGCAGAAGAGAGATGGTCTGACAGGAACGCTTTGCGAAGTAAAATATAAAGAGATTTCACAGGACAAGGGAACTGGGCTTGAAAGCTTGCAGTTCCCCGTTTTTGTTGGACTAAGAACAGATAAAACAGAAGTAAGTTACGGGTAATTAGGAGGTCAGAATGTTATTACATAATCAAAAATCAATGTACCATATGGATGATGTTGAAAAGACGAACCTGACAGATATGGTTTTGGTTGCAATTAACGAGGTCACAAAGTTCAACCCAGAAAATACGGATGGTAGCAGCTACGATTTTGGTGTAGATTTTACAAACATTTCACCGTTTAACCCATACATGATTTCAGATGTTCTTCAGGATTTAGGATATGAGGATGTCGATTTAGATACAAATGGATGGGATCATGGCTACTGGAATTCATTTACTCATCCAGATGTAAAGAAGTTTCCGCCAATGCAGCTCTCAGGGACTGGATGGATTCATGAATGCCATTTACATGGGAATGAAGATGATTGCGGAGTTTATCTTCATTTGGAAGATGACCCGAAGTATGCAGATCGTATTAAGCATGGATTGGAATTGCTTGAAAAGGCAATGAATCGTGCTGAATAAGATAAATAAATTATTTAAAGGAGGCGGTGTCTATGATTGGACTCGTAATTTGCACATTATTAATTTGTGCAACGGTAATTATATGTATCTTGGGATGGAAATACCTGGATGAAAGAGATGATCTGTCGTATCAGAGATGGAATGCACTTGATACAAAGATTTCAAATATCGAAGAGTTATTAGAAAAGAAAAACGGAGGAAGAGGATAATGAATCCAGTATTTTGGTTCCTGGTATTTCTTGCGGCTGTTGTGTTATGGCTTGCGATTTCCTTCATCTTTATTCCTTTGGGAGATTTACTCCTGAAACTGGTGAAGAGAATTTTTAATATTATTAATTATGAGGAAAATGATTCAGAGTCAGAGGAGGAAGAAAATGAAGAAAACTAAGAAGAAAAATGGTTTAATCGGAGCTATTGCAACAGCAATAGTTGTCATCGCAGTATTAGTATGTGTTGTGAAATGTATAGAAAAGATCCCGGTAGGATATGAAGCGGTTGTGTATAATATCAGCGGCGGTGTTTCTGGAGAGACATTAGATACAGGATGGCATGTGGTATCTCCTATGAAACAGGTAAAGAATTTCACAATCAGTAATGAGCAGATTATCCTGAGCAAAGATAGCAGAGAGGGAAGTGAGGGAGACGATTCCTTTAAGGTTTCCACGTCTGATGATGCGATGCTGGCAATTAGTTTCCAGATGTCATACAGATTCAATCCGGAAACACTTGTGGATACATATAAGAAGTTCAAAGGAATGGACGGAGAAGCAATCGTAAACAATAGAGTGAAGACTGTTCTCAAATCCAAAGTATCTGAGGTGACAACGAATTATTCAATGATGGATATCTATTCTGGAAATCGTAGTGAAATCAATAATAAGATTACAGAGTATCTGAACAATGCTTTTGAGAAAGAGTATGGAATTCAGGTGATCGATGCAAGTATTATTGATGTTCATCCAGATGATAAACTGAAGGAATCTATCGATAACAGAGTAACAGCGCTTCAACAGAAGCAGCAGGCTCAGGTAGAGCAGGAAACTGCGAAGGTTCAGGCACAGACAGCCCTGATTAAAGCGCAGAACGATGCGGATATTAAGGTTACAAAGGCTGAAGCAGAAGCGAAAGCAAACAAACTTAAATCTGAAAGTTTAACACCGGAGCTTATCCAGATGACAGAGGCAGAAGCAAGACTCAAACATGGCTGGGTTACTGTTCAGGGAGCAGATGCGACAGTTGTTGATGCAAGCGAAAAATAATTAAATAAGAAACTCGGCTACTATATATAGATATTTTCCTCAATAAATCGCAAGTATTAGTAGCCGAGTAATAAAAGAGGTGGATTTATGAATGATGCAATGAAATTTATATGTCGGCTTACCTCGAATGGAGCAAATCAAGGTGTTATTGATTCATTTTCTGGATCTAATAGCTATTGGTTTGCTTCTATTTTATTCAAGAGATTTATTAGAAATAATGCAACCATCATGTATGATCCAAAGAATAAATGCTTTGGAACTCGTATAGGCGCGAGGGTATACGACGTGACCGGGGATGTCACAGAGAATCATAAATGGATTTCATGGTTGGAATATTCTAATAAAGAATCCAAAGAGAAAATTACAAAAGAAAATATCATGTTTTAAACCGTAATGATATTACTGCTTTGCAGTGCTTCTTACTGTTAGTGGAAGTAACATCTTGAGAAGGAAAGGAGGGGACGCCTCCAGCACGGCAGGCGACGCCGCATCCGGATCAGACCCAGACGACTCCGCTGGAAAATCGAAAGCACAGTATAACATATTGAAAATCAATAACTTCAGTACCAAGGCGAGTCTTCAGATACGCGGGATACCGGCGATGAATTCCAGGTTACCGTACATTAGATTACAGTTTAAACAAAGAAAGGAGCATACATATGGCTGAGAAATATCTTATTGTAATGACAACTGTTCTTGTTGCTACACAGGTAATAAGAATCACACAGAATTTCGTTCAGCTTTCAAGACAGAACAAGGCAATCAAAAGAGAACTTGAAAGAGTTGGAGAGATTACGGACGAAGACATCGCAACACAGAAGAGGTTTTTCAAAACTGCTTGTGAGTATCTTGACGGAAAGAAGGAACAAAATGAGTAGAGATAATACATGTATTTTCTGCAATGAGTCAATTCCAGAAGGCAGGATGGTGTGTCCTGTATGCGAAGAAGCACTTAGAAATGTTCCTGCTGGAAAATATACAAAGAAATCTTTTATTGCAACATTAAAGAAAGAAGCAAAGAAGTTGTTTCGGATTGCATGATTTATTGCCCGGTTGAGATAACATACCACGGCTGTGAGTAGCGGTCGGATTCCAAGGTGGATACACTGAAAAATATGTTGTGGTTGGTACATAGTAATTCGTGTATCCGGGCGTAAAAGAAATAGAGGTTAGATAGTATTGCACTATCAAAGCGAAACGATGAGCTTCGGCGATGCGTAATGCGTTACCTCAGAGCCGTTATTCCTTTTCTGGCTCAAGAAATACCTTGGTGGACTAAGACGGGAAACACTAATCCCCTTGCTCCTCGATAGAAAGACTGAAAAGACTATTGGCAATGTACTTGAGAAATTGTTGTAGTTAAATATCGCCATGCGTAAAGGCAATGGGTGAGGTCTGGAGTGAAGTTACTTATGCAATAAACTGAAAAATAAGAAACAGATATGAGGTGAAAATCATGAGAGTTTTACTGTTATTAAGAGGAAGTGCCGGATGCGGGAAATCAACATGGATTGAACAGAACGGGTTAAAGCAGTATGCATTATCTGCTGATGATATCAGAATGATGTGTTCAAGCCCTCAGATGATGCCGGATGGAACACACGCGATTAATCAGGCAAACGATGGAGTAGTGTGGAAAACACTGTTTAATATTCTGGAAACTAGAATGAGAAATGGAGAGTTTACAGTAATTGATGCCACAAACTCCAAAACAGCTGAGATGAATAGATACAAGAAGATGTGCGACGAATACAGATTCAGAATGTTTTGCGTTGATTTTACTACGATTCCGATTGAAGTTACAAAGGAAAGAAATCGTGGACGGCAGGAGTTGAAAAGAGTACCGGAAGAAGTGATCGATAAGATGTATGCAAGATTTGAGACACAGAAGATTCCGTCTGGTATCAAGGTCATTCAGCCGGATGAGTTAAACGCTGTGTTTATGAAGAAATTTGATCTGAATCAGTACAAGCGCATCCATCATATTGGAGATATTCATGGATGTAGAACTGCACTGGATACATATTTCGAGATGAATGGCGGATTCAAAGATGATGAGTTTTATATTTTCTGTGGCGATTATACAGATCGTGGCATCGAAAATGCAGATGTCCTGAAATTCCTCCTTTCAACCTACGATAAGCCGAATGTTTTACTGCTTGAGGGGAATCATGAACGGTGGTTATGGGACTGGGCGAATGACAAAGTAAGCAATTCAAAGGAATTTGAGTTCCATACGAAAGCTGAGATTGAAGATGCCGGAATTGACAAGAAATCAATCAGAAAGCTTTACAGAAGAATGGGACAGTGTGCTTATTATGAGTTTCGTGGCAAGACAGTCCTTGCTACTCATGCAGGATTGAGCTTCATCCCAGAGAATTTAACTGCAGTCGCTACGAGTCAGATGATTAAGGGTGTTGGAAGATACAATGATGCCGAGCAGGTCGCATCTACCTTTGCTGAAAAGATGGGCGATGGATTCTATCAGGTTCATGGTCATAGAAATACCAAAGGTCTTCCGGTAAAAGTCAACGATCATGTCTTCAATCTTGAAGGCAGAGTTGAGTTTGGTGGAAATCTGAGAGCCGTTATCCTCGATAACGACGGGTCTTTCGTCCCTGTTGAGGTACAGAATACGGTCTTTAAAGAGCCTGAGAAATTAGAGTCCAGTGCTGATTCTGTAGGTGAGTGGATTTTTGAATTACGCCGCAACAAATACATTAAAGAAAAACAGTACGGCAATATTTCATCTTTCAACTTCACCAAAACAGCGTTTTATGATGGTATTTGGGATGCACAGACTACAAAGGCGAGAGGTTTGTATATTGATATTCCAAAACAGAAAATAGTAGCCAGAGCATATGATAAGTTTTTCAATGTGAATGAGCGTCCAGAGACAAAACTTGAAATGCTGCAGGACAAACTGTCATTCCCAGTGAGAGCGTATGTTAAGGAGAATGGATATCTCGGAATTGTCGCAAATAATCCAGAAACAGGAGAACTGTTTGTAACAACGAAATCCAATCCGGAAGGAGTATTCGCAGAATGGTTTATGGAAGCACTTCAGAAACAGCTCGGTGAAGAAACACTCGACAAAGTAAATGAGTATTCAAAAGAGCATAACGTATCCTTTGTGTTTGAAAATGTAGACATGGAGCGTGACCCACACATCATCAAATACCCGGAAAGTAAAGTATTTCTGCTTGATATTGTAGTAAACGATATGAAGTTCCAGAAGCTGAGCTACGAGGATATGTGTTACGTGGCTGACTCAATGAATATTCCACATAAAAAGCTTGGCTATGAGATTGATACATGGCAGGAGTTCTTTGACTGGTATAACGATGTGATGACGGAAGACTACAGATACAATGGAAGACTCATTGAAGGGTTTGTGGTTGAAGATTCAGATGGATATATGGTCAAGCTGAAACTGGCATACTACCATTTCTGGAAGTTCATGAGATCTATTGCTCACGAGGCGATTAGAAAGGGATATATTGACCCGAAGAGAACATCGGCACTGGTTACTCCTATTGCAAACCAGTTCTACTCATGGGTAAAAACACTACATGATGTGGAAGATGTTGATAGTGTTCCTAGAGACATTTGCACTCTGAGAGATATGTTTTATGAATCCGACTCCGGTAAGAAATTCAAATATGAATAGGAGATGATAAATATGGTGGTCAAAATGATTATCATTGGCGCGGTTTGCTTCTTCGTTGGACTTATGCTTGGAGTGATGCTTATGGCTGTGGTTAGTATTGACAGAGTAAATCGTGAAAGAAGAGGAAATACATATGAATGATACTATGACAAATATAGGAGGGACATCGAGAGCAGAAGCTGTTAGGATTCGATTTGCAAAGCATTATGCAATAATGCGTAAGTACCATACTCAAGTTGGACGAATTAAAAATGGAACTGTTAGTAAGAACAATAAAAGTGGCAGATCGGGTGTCTGGTATAACGAGAAAAGGGATGAATATCAGGCGTATATTGTTGTTCATTACAAGAAAATACATCTCGGACTTTTTAAAAACTATGAAGAAGCAGTTGCTGCGAGAGAAGAAGCAGTTGCTGCGAGAGAAGAAGCAGAACATCAATATTTCGATCCATTAATTGCGGCGATAAATGATGAATTCGGAGCATAAAAGGAGAATCATATGGATATTGAGGAAATGATGATTGATTACATTCTGAATCGTGCAATGCCAGGAGAAGTTGAAGAATTTTTCGGGTATGCAGATTATGGGGTTTGTACGAGAGAAATATGCGAAGAAAATATTTCACAGATGCCAGATGAAGAGTTTGATATGTTCGTAAAGAAGTTTCATCTTCCAACGGACGGGGTTAAATTGTAACAGAAGGAGGTTACTTATGAATTTAAAAGAAGCGTTTAGATATCAGAATTTTCTGGATCGGATGTTTGGTGCAGCCGCTCTGAGTATCCAGAAACGAGATCATTGTCTTACACAGACAAGAAAACATCTCTGCAGCAAGGTAAATCCAGAAGCAAATGACTTTGAAGAAGAAGTCAAAGTGGAGGAAGAATTCTTTGCAAATGATGATGTAATTAAAGCAATGCTCTTCATGATTGGAGAGAAGGAGAAACTCACTATTGCAATCAACAACGCGAAGAAATCGATTGGACTGGATATTGATGCGGCTTTGGCTGTCAATAAATACAGACAGCAGTTCAATAGTGCAGTTGCTTTCATGATGAGATTTAAGCCTTGTAATCGTGTGGAAACGGAAATCGGTCACAAGTTTAATGTGGCAGGAGACCCGGTTGATTACAAGTATGATGTTGAGGTAACTAGCGTAGAATCATATGACAAAGATGCTGCAAAGAAAGCTATGAAAGAAATTATTTCTGAGGCTGATAAGACATCATCTGAAATCGATGCTGCAAAAGTGAATACCAAAGTTGAATATACTCCAGTATTTGATGTAAATGATTCGTTTGAGGATGTGATGAATGCTTTCCTTAATATGAATCAGACTGAGAAGCAGGAATAAGGGAGCCATCGGCTCTCTGATTTGGACAGTAATTTGGGATAGTATGATATCGGTGTCTGACAGTACATAACTGTTGGCTTTCAGCGATGGAAGTCTATATTGTAAAGGACATCTCTTAGGAGGTGTTGATTATAAATCATAAAAGAAGAATATAAATTTTCGAGTGAAAATTAAGTTCTCCAGTCGCCTTGCAATGCATTATGCGCCATAACCCTATGTTCCTATAATCTCATATCACAAACCCCATAGCGTGCATTAAACTCTACTTAATCTTCAATCAATAAACACGCTATTTTCTTCCTCAAAGGATATTTGAGTTTTGGTTAAAGACACATACGGTAAGTGTAAAATTGGTGAAAACATGTATTATTATTCGGTCATAGAGACTGATAACGATACTTTTGCAAATTTAATTGCATGGCTTAGTAAGCCGTTTCTGATATTCATGTTTGAATAAATTGCTGTTCAAATCAGGGAGCCGATAGAAAGAGGTAATGTACTATGGCAACATTTGTAGGAGTTAAATTGAAATCAGACTCACAGAAAGCCTACTGGTTTTCCGTGCCAGAAGAACTTAGTCCTGATATCCGTATGGGATGTGATGTTATTTGTACAACAGTAAGAGGGACTATGGAGGGTATAGTTGTAAAAATTCTCGATGGAATATTGGAAGTTGACGCAGCGAAACTTATTCCAGCAAGACTCTTTCCATTAAAAGGAATCATTGCCGTTGCAAGACAGTATGAGCTGAAAGATGTGTATGTCCCAATGGAACTTGAGATGGAAGCAGTTAAACCCGAGGCTATCGCAGGAAGAGTCCAAGAGTTTTATGACACAGGTAGATTTCAAAAAGTAATTATAAAGGCTGGCGGTCAGTTAATTGATGGATATGACGCTTTTCTGGTTGCGAAAATGTTTGGACATGATTCAATAACTGGATGGACGCTTGCAGAATAGGAGTCATGGGGTGATAAAATGATTAATTTTTTTCTCCATCTGATTATTTTTGTGGTTGCGATTTGGTGTCTTGCGATAGTTATTAAGGCTATTGTAGATAATCCAGACGCAAGATGTCAGTATGGAAATTGTGATGAATGTCCATTCCCTAGATGCAGAAAGGAGATGGTCAATAATGGGCGTATACATAACGGGAGACTGCCACGGCGAATGGATAAGACTAAGGCAGTTTAGTATTATGAAGAAATTAACTGAGGAAGATTTCATCATTGTTTGTGGAGATTTCGGTATCTTGAATGATGCAGATGGATACGAGACATTGGGTCTTAATAGACTGTCAAAAATAAAACCAACAGTTGTATTCGTTTCCGGTAATCATGAGAACTTTGACAGACTTTACAGTGACGAATTTGAAACAGTTGATTTTCATGGTGGAAAGGCTCAGAAGATAAGAGATAATGTGTATCACTTACTCAGAGGATATGTATTTGATTTCTGTGGCAAGAAATTCTTTGCATTTGGAGGAGCCAGCAGCCATGATATTGATGATGGGATTCTTGATCCGGATGAGTTTAAATCCTGGTATGAATTTACAGAAGTCGCAAAGCAGTGGGAGAAAGATCTGAAAATGTTCAGGATCAAAGGGCTGTCATGGTGGGAGCGAGAGCTTCCGACAGAAGATGAAATGAACTTCGGAAAAGAAATGCTGAAAGCGAATAATAATGAAGTTGACTTTATCATATCTCATTGTTGTCCACAGCAGATAGCTGCGATATTTTCGCATGGAGCGTACAAGCAAGATGTATTGACAAATTATTTTGATGAAGTTATGGAAAACACGAAATTCACTCGCTGGTATTTTGGTCATTATCATGATGACAAAACAATTATGGGTAAATTCATTATGCTATACGATTCATTTGAAAGAGTGGTGTAGTATGGAAGTAAAAATCAGTAGTGGAAATTCAAAGCTTGGAAAGATTCCGAGCGTATCATTACCTGCGGGGATAACTTGCAGAAGCGATTGCGAATGTAGCAAGAAGTGTTATGCGAAAAAACTTGAAAGATTACGGAGAACTGTAAGAGAAGCATATCGGCATAATTATGACTTGCTAAAAAATAAACCAGATGTGTATTGGAGAGAGGTCGAGGCGTCAATTATGATGTCTCGATTTTTTAGATTCCATGTTTCTGGTGATATTCCTGACGAGGAGTATCTGATACATATGATTGAAGTGGCTGAGAGAAATCCACATTGTGAGATTCTATGCTTCACAAAGAAGTATGAGATTGTAAATAAAATACTACTTTCATATCCGATTCCAGTCAATTTACATTTGATTTTAAGCGGTTGGGTAGGATTTAAAATGGAGAACCCATTCAATCTTCCAGAAGCTCATGTAAGGTATAGAGACGGAACAACGACGGCGAGAGATGATGCGGTTGAATGTGCGGGCAACTGTACTGAATGTGCGATTACTGATGGTGGGTGTTGGTCACTTCGGAGTGGAGAGCAGGTGGTTTTCAATGAACATTAATAACATTTTTATGATGAAGGCGGATATGATGCGGGCTATACAGATGGGTATAATGACGGATTAGTTGATTTGTTAAATCGGCTAGGAATCAAGCATCATGAGCAAATCATGAACGATTGAAACAACAGGAGGTGATTGATTTGAACAGAGAAAAAAGAAGAAAATTCGTCAAAGAAGCAAGAAAGAAAGGCATACCAGATGAATATATCGATGCTTATCTTACGATGCTTAGTGGTAAGGAGATTCATGACGACATCAAAGAAGATGAAAAGGTTATGGTGAACGTTGAGCGTATTGTTTCTAGCAAGAATTATGCAACAATGAATGATCGATATAAGAAATTTATCCAAAACTGCGTAGGTCAGGTATTTACCGCGCACATAGAGGACAGTGGCTTAATCAGTCTGAAGGAGAGTCCAGAATGGCTATTTTGGGAAGGTGATCTCCTCAAATTTAAGGAGGCTGTTTAGTATGGATGTGGTGGATAAACTTAAAGCAGAGTTGTGCAAATTTGTGAGTACGAAGTTGGGTGCAAAATACGCAGATCAGCTTTCAATCATGAAAATTGTAGATAAGTACAATAGTCATGTAGGAACCGTAGAAGGACTTCCTGTTGATTGTATTACCATACATAATCGACTGTTAGTAGTGAGATATAATCAGGAGCACCATACACTTGAAGATATCAACAGAATATATAATATCGTTAATGATGTGATAAGGGATAATACCGCAAGTGTGGTATGTATACCGGATGACGTGAGTATTATCTCGATGTCTGCATCTGATTTCAGAAATTTAATGTATAAGCAGCTTGAAATATATAAGATGGTAAGCCAAAGACCGGTGTACATGAGCGAGACATGGGAGTTTGACGACGATTCGGTAATGTCTTCATGGAGGGGTTCGCCACCATCCTCGACATCAGCCGGGGTGAGCAATATGATGTTGCACGGTTTAGGCTATGCGCCGTGGAGACTGTAGTGATGGGTAAAGCCAAAAGGAAACCGAAGCCATCGATGCCTAAATGGTACTGGATGGATCAAGACGGATGTTGGTACTGTAAAAACAGAAATAACTGCAATCAGTGCAAATCAAATAGGAAATATACCAAAGAGTATGGCGGAAAGAAATTCAAAGGCAGACATCCAAACAAAGATAGGAACAAAGATAAAAGTATGTAGTTGTAATCAAGAATGGTGAGCGTACAGAGATGTATGTCTCATCATTTTTTTGATAAATAAAAGAAAGGAGCAAATTAATGAATGGATTAAGTAGCAAGGAGGTTCTGGAGAGTAGAAAACTTCATGGTAGTAATAAGCTTCCAGAACCGGAAATGAAAAAGTGGTATGACTTTGCAAAAGAAGCTTTGAGTGAAAAAATCACAATGATTCTGATCGCAATCGCTGTTCTGCAGTTATTCCTTGGCTTTATGGGAGTGATGGAGCTTTCTGATCCGATCATGATTCTTGTAGTCCTTGCAATCGTAACTGGAATCGCTGTAAAGACCGGTCTCGGTGTACAGAAATCAGCAGCAGAATTACGGGCAAAGACGGCAGTTAGGTATTGTGACGTGATTCGTGATGGGAAAGTTCAGACAATTAATAAGGATGAGCTGGTAGTAGGTGATATTGTATGCATTGGAATGGGGCAGGAAATATTTGCCGATGGTTATATCGTAGAGGGGAAAATTTCTGTAAACAATGCAGCAATTAATGGCGAAACAAAGGAATGTAAAAAATCACCGATTCCTGGTTACATACACGCAAAAACTACTTCGACATCTGCCTATACAAATCCGAATTGTCTTTTTGCAGGAACTACAGTTATGGCTGGCGAAGGAAAGATGGTCGTTACCGATGTCGGTGTCAATACAGTCAACGGAGATACGATGGTTAAGATGCAGACATTGGAATCTCCAAAGACGGCGCTCGATATTGCACTGGATAATTTGAGCGATTTCATTTCAAAATGGGGAACGATCGCAGCAGCAGTTACATTTGCAGTTCTTACCGGAGCCGGTATAGCTAAAGTTGGATTCAGTAATTACTTCGGTGGAAATATCCTTGAAGTAATTCAGAAAATTGCACAGAATTTTTCTGTGGCATTGACAATCATTGTTGCAGCAGTACCAGAAGGACTTCCACTTATTGTAAAGCTGGTCACAAAGCAAAATGTAAAGACAATGGAGAAGTTTAATATTCTAGCAAAAAATCCGGGAAAAATCCCAGAGCTTGCCTATGTAGATATTATCTGCACTGATAAAACAGGGACTCTGACAACAGGAGTTATGACACCAAAGAAAATCATCGATGGGTTTGCTGATGAGGTAAAGACATCTTCAGAACTTTGGAACGAAATAGTGGCAAATATTTGTTTAAATAATAGTGCGGTATTTGATGGAAGTGGAGAAATTACAGGAGGTAATTCGATCGACAGAGCAGTTTTAACGCTTGTTAATACCGATGAGTATCAGAGAACGAATAATAATTTACATGTCAAAACTAAGCAGGTTTTCAACAGTGCGAATAAATATTCTGCAATAACCTGTTTAGACAATACTTCGTATTATAAAGGCGCTCCAGAGAAGTTAATTGAACGATGTACGACAGCTCTCGGAGATGGCATCCAGACATTTACTGACAGCGACAAAAGTAGATTGTTAGAAAATATTAGGCTCATGACAATGAGCGCGATGAGATGCATTGCTTTAACGAAAGCGAATGGTGAGCTTATCGAAAACGAGCTTCCGAATAATATGACACTTCTTGGCATTATTGGTGTTGTTGATCCGGTTAGAACAGAGGTTCCTAAGGCTGTTGCAATGGCACACAAAGCAGGAATCCAGGTCATCGAGATTACTGGTGACTGTCTCGAAACTGCAAAGGCGGTAGCAGAAGAATGCGGAATTTACATGGCTGGAGATTTAGCAATCACAAACGATGAGTTTGAAGCGATGTCAGATGAAGAAGTGAAAAGTCTTATTCCCCGACTGAGAGTTATCTCCAGATGTTCACCGAACACAAAGTTGAGATTGGTGACTCTTGCTCAGGAGATTGGAAAATCTGTGGCGATGACTGGTGACGGAGTGAATGATTCTCCAGCACTGAAGAGGGCGGATGTCGGATTCGGAATGCAGGGTGGATCTGATGTAGCAAAAGAGGCATCAGATATCGTACTGACTGATGATAATTTTGCAAGTGTAGTAAAAGCGGTTGAACTTGGAAGAACGTTCATGCACAATATCATGATGTTCCTTGAGTTCCAGCTTCCAATCAATATTGCACTTTTGATTCTAAGTGTGATTTATCCAATGGTTGCGACTGGAGCGCTTCTTGCATCAGTTCAAATTCTGATTGTCAACATCATAATGGATTCTCTGAATTCATTATCCTTTGGCGGAGAACCTCCGAAAGAGGAATATATGTTAGAAAGACCTATTAAAAAGGGTTCTGGTCTCTTTATCAGAGGAGCGAAAAAACGGATCGCAATCAGCACTACAGCATTCATCACATTATATGGAATTATCACATTCAGTCCAGTAGCAAATATGTTTGCATCGGATATCAAATCTATGACAGCAAGATTTGCTTTATTATGTTTCATGGCAGTATTTAATGGATTTAATATCCGCACTGAGCATGTCAATTTATTCAAAGGTATCGGAAAGAATAAGCTGTTTTCGTATATAGCTATTGGTATTTTTGCCATGACTGTTATTTTGTGCGATTTTGCAGGTTCGCTCATCAAAGTAACTGCGCTTAATCCACATCAGTGGATTATAATTATTGCTCTTGCATTTATGGTTATCCCAATCGATCTTATCAGAAAGATTGTTGATAATAGACATTAAGGAGGTATGAGAGATGTCAATTAGTTTAGTCAAAGGTCAGAAGATTGATCTGACAAAAGGTAATGCAGGACTCAGAAAAGTAGTCTTTGCACTCGGATGGGATCTTAATAGGTATGACGGAGATGCAGAATTCGATCTTGATGTGTCTGCGTTTTTTACTGATGACTCCGGGAAAGTTACAGGAGAACAGGATTTTGTTTTCTACGGTCAGCCACAGCATCCAAGTGGATCACTGACATATTCTGGCGACAACAGAACAGGAGATGGCGACGGGGATGATGAAACAATGATTGTCGAGCTTAGCAAGATTCCGGCAAATATCTCCAAAATCAGTTTTGCAGCTACTATTTATGATGCTGAGAATAGACTGCAGAATTTTGGCATGGTAGATAATTCATATATCAGAGCATACGATGCAGATACAAATGAGGAACTGTTTAAGTATGAACTGAATGAAGATTTCTCGCTGGAAACAGGAGTTGTAGCTGGAGAGCTGTATCGTAGAAACGGAGAGTGGAAGTTCAATGCTGTTGGGTCTGGGTTCGCTGGTGGTTTATCTGCCATTTGTAGAAACTTTGGTCTGAATTTATAAGAAAGACTAACTATTAAAAGTCAAGTCTAAAATGAAAGTTTTTTGAATGAATTGCAGAAATGCATTTCAGATATATTTGAACCTTGAAAACTGCATGATAAACAGAGTGTCATTGCTGGCACTCTAAAAGGAGATATTTACAGAAAAGAATCAAGTTGTTGGCAGATATGATCTTCCGGATCTCTCCATTGCAAAAATCAATCGCACAAGTTTCTTTGTGGCATGGGATAAAGCTACGTTGTAATGCTTGCCTTCCAAGCGTTTCTTTTCCAGATATGCACCAAAGGATTTATCCCAGTGACAGACGTATTTTGTGGCATTGTAAAGGGCATACCGGAGGTATCTGGACCCTCGTTTCTCCATATGTGAATGGCAGTTATCTAACTGCCCCGATTGATAAGTGGAGGGAGACATTCCTGCATATGCAAGAATCTTATCTGCGGAATCAAAACGGCAGAAATCTCCAATCTCAGCGATGATCATTGCCCCCATCCGGTAACTGATCCCGGGAATGGTAAGAATCGGTGACTGGATTTCTTCATCCATGATCCGCTTGATGGCTGCTTCGATTTCATCAATCTCAGCCGTTAATTCCTGAATAAGCTTGATGGTATGTTTTAGTTCCAGCGATTTGGCAGGCATATGAGAACCGATGGAGCTTCTTGCAGCGTCACGAAACATGATTGCGGTATCTTTCCCGTATCTGCCTTTTGAACTTTCAGAAAGCAGATTGGAAAGTTTTGTGAGATGTGCATTTGCAACAGCATCTGCATCTGGGAATTCAGAAAGCAACGCATAAACGGATGCTATATGAAGCGTAGGGACAAGTTTTTCCAGTTCTGGGAAAAGAATACAGATAAGTCTTGAAACAGAATTTTTCAGTTTTGCCCGTTCTTTGACTTTATCAAAACGATAACGGGTAAGTGACTTTAACTCCTCATTGTGGTAAGATGTATCTGAGTAGGACTTTAAGTTTACGTCAGACATCATCATAGTGGCAATGGTACGGGAATCAACTTTATCCGTTTTCGTCTTTCTAAGGCTGAGACTTTTTCTGTAAAGATTGGTATGTAACGGATTGATAACGTAGGTCGGCAAACCTTTATCAAGAAGAAATCCCAGAAGATTGTAACTGTAGTGTCCGGTGGCTTCCAGTCCTACTTTTACTTTGCTCAAATCTTCTGTAACAGATTCAATTCTTTGAAATAAGGTTTCAAAGCCTTCGCGATTATTGGGTATGGTAAAAGGTTTGAATAATACCGAACCATCTGAGTTTGTAATAAAGCAGTCGTGCTTATCTTTGGCAATGTCAATTCCAACGTAAATCATAAAAAATCTCCTTTGAATAAATTTGATACTGTTTAGAGCCACAGGAACTCCTTGCGATTGTAACCTCGTTCTAAATAAACCGTCATGCGGTATCTAACTGATTAACAAATATACAAAGAGACTGTGGTTGTAGCCTTTCTAAAACCATCAAGTGGTAGGAGACATAAAACAATCCACAGTATCTCCAACAGTATAGCATACAGTCCTTGGAGAGGGACTATAAATACTACTACTTTATAATACGAGGAAGTATATGAATATGTCAGTAAGCTTGGTAAAAGGTCAAAAAATCAATCTGTCAAAAGAGGTCGCAGGGTTAAAGAAGGTAGTTGTAGGTCTCGGTTGGGATGCAGCAAAACAGGGGTTATTTGGTCATAAGCCAAATATCGATTGCGATGCATCTGCCATTATCTTAGGAAAAGGTAATAAATATCGAGGCGTGGTCTACTATGGAGATAGATCAGCCGAAGATGGTTGTGTCTACCATCATGGTGACAATCTTACTGGTGATGGAGCTGGCGACGATGAACAGATCACAGTAAATTTGGACAAGATGCCAGAAGACGTGGAAAAAGTTGTGTTTGTTGTGAATATCTATGCCTGCACGTCCAGAAAACAGGATTTCGGTCTGATCGAAAATGCATTCATCAGATTAGTTGATGATGCAACTGGAAAAGAAATTTGCAAATATAACCTGTCAGAAAACTATGCAGGAAAGACTGCTATGGTGTTTGCGGAGGTTTACAAGAAAGATGGTGAATGGAAATTCAATGCGATCGGGCAGGGAACGAATGACACCAGTATCAGCGAACTCACTAATAGATATAAATAATGCAGAGATAACTGAATACTGGAAGAAAAATCCAGATAGGTTTCTTGAGAGATTTTTTGGGGTTAAATTCTTCTGGTATCAGAGAATCTTGCTGAGAATAATAGCGAAGGAGAAGAAACATGTCAGTATCATTAAGTAAAGGACAGAGGGTCGATCTTACAAAAGGTCGCCCTTCATTAAAAAATATTTTCGTGGGTCTTGGTTGGGATATTAACCATTATGACGGAGAGGCAGATTTTGACCTTGACGCATCAGCTTTCATGACGAAAGCAAACGGAAAGGTGGGGTCAGACGGAGATTTCATCTTCTACGGTAACTTGTCACACAGCTCAAAAAGCGTAATTCATATGGGCGATAACCGCACCGGAGATGGAGACGGAGATGACGAGGTAATCAATATTAAACTCGATCAGATTCCAACTGATTATGAGACAATCGCTGTGACTGTGACAATATACGATGCAGAAAACAGACTCCAGAACTTTGGAATGGTTGAAAATGCATACGTCAGAGTTGTTGATGCAGATACTGGTGAAGAATTGATGAGATTTGATCTTAGTGAGGACTTTTCGACAGAAACAGCACTGGTTGTTGCCGAGATTTACCGTCATAATGGCGAATGGAAATTTAAGGCTGTAGGAAGTGGGTATAGCGGAGGTCTCAAATCTCTCTGTAACCAGTATGGAATTGACGCAGAATAGGAGGATATTATGACAAACTTCATGTTTATGATAATTGTTGTAATCGTACTTGCTGTAATCATTCTCTTCGGAACCGTCTTTGGAAAGCAGCTTCGCGTAAAGATGAAGGGCAGAACTGACGAGGTGATGCGGCAGGATGCTCAGACTCCAGAGGGAGCAAAAGATTACTACAATGCAGCGATTCGAGAGAAAGAGGAATTTTACAACAGAGCATCTACGAGCTTTGCAGAAATTTCAGGGAAACGACAGGCGGCACAGAACGATCTGCGAAATGCGAATAAAGAGTATATGAGAGTTACGAAGCAGATGAATGAGTGTATTGATAGTAATAATGAAAATGAAGCAATGCAGTATGCGATGAAGAAGTCAACTCTGGAAAATAAAATCAATGTGTTAAAGGATACAATCGCAGAGATGAAAGAAGCCGAAGCCCATCAGAAAGATATTATGCAGCAGGCGGCTGATGACTTACAGCGTCTAAAAGAAGAAAAAGAGCAGGTAGTCTTTCAGATGGAAGCCGATAGCCAGATTATTGAGCTTCATCAGAGTATGGACTCTCTTAATATGAACAACGAGAGTGAGCGGATGCTGGAGCGAGTTCGTGAGGGAGCGAGAAAGACACGAGAAAGAGCTGAAGGAAGCAGAATTGCATACGATTCAAGTTCACAGGCAGCAGATCGTAGACTTGCGGCTTCTGAAAGAGAAAGAAATGCTCGTCAGATTCTCGAAGAAGCAAAGAGACAGCGAGGAAAGTAATTCTGGTGAAAATATGTTCAGAGTAATAATTGCAGGTAGTCGATCATTTGCGAACTACGAAATGTTAAAAGCAAATATGAATCGTCTGCTGCAGAACATCAGTGATGAAATATCCATAGTTTGCGGAACCGCAAGAGGAGCAGACCGGCTGGGAGAGAAGTATGCAAAAGAAATGGGTTTCCATGTTGCATACTTCCCGGCAGACTGGGAACGGTATGGTAAAGCGGCTGGATATATAAGAAATAAAGAGATGGCTCAAAATGCTGATGCTTTGGTAGCGTTTTGGGACGGGGAAAGTAGAGGAACAAAATCAATGATAGACCTGGCTAAAGAGTATGATCTTGCTATCAGGGTTTTAAAATTCTGACGGAGGCAATACCAATATGGATGAAGATGAGTTTGACTACTGCTATGAATGTGACGGCTATGGAGATGATTACTCTGTAGATAAAAACGGAGAGCTTGTACATAAATGCGAAACATGTCCAAACAACCCATTTAGAGGTGACTGGGATGATTAAGATAAACGAATGGAGGAAGAAATGCAGAAAGCTAAAATTGCTTACACGATTAAGCACAGAAAAGCATTTAGAAGAGTAGAGAAAGAACTAATCGGACATAATACCTTGAGAGGAATCCTTCATGATTTGGATAAGGTGTTTCTGTATATGATTTTTGATTATAAATCAGTACATAACTGGCATAGGAACCATTCCAGGCATCATTCTGTTAAGGCAAAGACACATAGTGATTTTGTCCAGATGGTAGTGGACTGGGAGTGTGCTAGGTACACAAAGCCGGACAAGCCGTTAAATGCAAGGGATACACTTGATAAGTTCTATCCTGAATTAAAAGACGAGGTTTTACCTGTCATTCAGGAACTTGGTTTATAAAATATGTTTGATAAGGAGGATAACATGCTTTTATTACTAGGGACACAAGAAGCAATTCATAGATATGCAGAGGAAATGCTTGAGAATATTGATCCTGAAAAGGATATTGTTTACGTTCCGGATATGTTCATGCATCATACAGAATTTGATAAACAGATACAGGATATGAAAGAAAGCAGTCCTCCAATAATATCTACACAAAGTAAAGAATACATAGAGGCTCTGCTTGATTCAAATTTGGATTTCAATGTCACCACTGCGTTTGTTTACAACGGGGATCTGCTTCATAGAGATGTAGATAAGGCGATGGCGATAAAGATATATTATAATTATGGACTTGAGCTTAGATGAGATTTTCTACGGCAGACAATAGCTGGTATCTGTAACAACTATTGTAGAAGACTTTGCTCGGTATATGATTTATTCAGTGCATGAAAACAGATAAGTGCATTGATAACGAGCAACACTCCAAAAGTCTTGGGTAGTTTTTGAGGAGAGAACCCTTCCGACTTAGGTGATATCGGTATCCGGGTTACGGGAGAATAGTTTGGAGCCTGCAGAAGCGACGTAACCGCGTGACCAGACATAGGAGGAAATGAGCCTCCTACCACCAGTAAACAGGGCGATAGCTGGATGGATTTCGGGGCTGTAAAGGTTTCGACAGGGGTATGAAAGGTATGAATTCGCTAGAGTGATGACTTAATCATCAAACCTTAAATACAAACGCAAACAGACAGATGTTAGCAGTAGCCTAGGTTGCTACGCCAAAACACATTGAGATAATGCTGGTAAATGTTGAGGTTCAAAAACAAGCATATTTGGTATACGGTTCCCTGTATATGAATACCTGTATTGGTTGAGATAGTAAAGAACAGGGTGGTGGACAAGAAATCAGTACATGATTCCAAACAGCGTAAAGATTCATAGTGAGTAGTATTTTTGGACAGGGGTTCGATTCCCCTCAGCTCCATTCAAATTTAAGAGAGGCGGTGGTTATTATGGATGAAAAAGTAATGAAGTATCGTAAAAAGCATAGAAGATGTAAATATTGCTTACATAAAATACTTAACTCATCGATGATGGGATTAACGCCGGAGTTTTATTCCTGTCAGGCTAAAGACAAAATCTTGTCAGATTGGAGCGCGGAACATCTTCCGAGAATATTTTGCTCGTGCTATCGAGTTAAGAAGTATTAATAGTTTGACTTAGAAAAGGAGATTTTTGTTATGTTTAAAGTAATGTTAAATTCTATTGACAAAGTAAAACGATTTGTCAATGTAACTTCAAAAGTGGATGGAGATGTATTTCTTCAGTCCGGTAGATACATAATTGATGCGAAATCCATTATGGGGATTTTTAGCATTGACTTGACAAAACCATTGGAAATGAGTTTTGAGAAATGTTCCGACGAGGAGAAAAATAAGTACCTGGAGAAAATACAGGAGTTTCTTGTGGAGGTGTAGCATGAATTTATTACAGATTAAAAATTTGATTGCATCCGATGAATACGAATTCCTTAAAAGCAACGAGCATCTCGGTGGCAGAATCATCATGTTAGGACTTGGTGGGAGCCATGCTTATGGGACTAATATAGAAACTTCTGATCTTGATGTTAGAGGTTGTGCATTAAACAGTAAGGAAGAAATTCTTACGAATCAGCATTATGAACAGTTTGTTGATGAAAAGACAGACACTACAATTTATGCATTCAACAAATTAATTAGTTTGCTGTGTAATTGTAATCCAAATACGATTGAGATGCTCGGGTTTTAATCCGAGCATTATTTATATCTGTCGCCAGTTGGTAGAGAGCTGCTTAGTAATAAGGATCTTTTCCTTTCAAAGAAAGCAGCTCAGGCTTTCGGTGGTTATGCGACAGCTCAGCTTAGAAGGCTTGATAATAAAGCAGCAAGACTTGTCGGACAGACTCAGCGAGAGCAGCATATCCTGAATAGCATTAATAATGTCAGGGCAGATTTTAATGAGAGGTATTCTCCATACCCGGACGATGCCATTAGACTATACATAGATAAATCAGACAAAGAAGATATGGAATCAGAGATTTTCATGGATGTAAAGCTGACAAGGTATCCTCTGCGTGATTACAAATCTATGTGGTCAGAAATGCATAATGTCGTGAAGGATTATGCGAAAATTGGCAAGAGAAATCAACATGCGATTGAGCATAATAAGCTCGGTAAGCATATGATGCATCTGATCAGATTGTATATGATGTGTCTGGATATACTTGAGAACAAGGAAATTGTGACATTCAGAAGCAAAGAACATGACTTACTGATGTCGATCAGAAATGGTAAATATCTGGATGCCAATAGACAGCCGATTCCCGAATTCTTTGAAATGGTTGATGAATGTGAAAAGAAAATGCAGTATGCGAAAGAGAATACTGATCTTCCAGAGAAGCCAGATTATAAGAAGATACAGGAATTTGTTATGGATGTCAATGAGAGAGTTGTCAGAGGATTAATTTAAGGAGGTGTAAGCTGTGGGTGAAATTGTAAGTATTGCTGATGCAAAAAACAAAGTAATTGATTTGCAAGCTTTACAGAGAAGTAAGATACGATCAGCGGCTGGTCTAATCGCTCCTGCTACGGAAGAAACCCATTGCGAGTTAGCACCAGAACATGCTGCGGAGCCGATTAAAAGTCTTGACGATATATATGCGATTTCAGAGTTTCTTATTTCACAAAAAAGATACAGAGATAATATGCTCTTCATAGTTGGTATTAACTTTGGTCTTCGAGTGAGCGATTTAAGGATGCTCAGATTCTCAAATCTCATCAATGATAATTTCACATTTCGTGATAATTTCCCAGTGTATGAAAAGAAAACAAGAAATACAAGGAAACGAAAAAAGAATAGATATATCACAATTAATACCGCCGTTATAGAGGCGGTAACTTTGTATTTGGAGAATACACCAAATGTTACATTGAGTGACTATTTATTCAGAAGTGAATCCAACAGAGGTAAATCATCAAATCAGCCGCTTTCAAAACAGTCAATCGACAGGATATTAAAAGGGATTGCTGTGGATTTACATTTGAATATTAGAATGGCAACTCACAGCTTGAGAAAAACATTCTGCTATCATCAGATGGTTATGTCAAATAATGATAGCAGAAAACTTCTTCTGCTGCAGAAAATGCTCAATCATTCATCTCCAGCGCAGACGCTGGACTATATCGGAATTACATCTGAGGAGATTGAGAAAGCGTATAAGGAACTGAATCTTGGAGGAAGAACCAGAAATTATTTGGTTGATAGTAATCTTGTCGAAGTTGAAAACTCAGCAGGGTAGAAAGGAGGTCACAATGTCGTTAGATAAGGCAATTCTGCATGGTAAAGAACATAGGAAACCGTATATCGGAGGAAAATCTACTGATCGTACTTGCAGAAATCATGGAAATTGTGACTGGTGCAAAGATAACAGGCTACATGCATCTAATGTGTAGAAAGAAATTGCTGATGCGAAGCTGGCAGAATATGAGGAAGGAGGCAGTGGATGAAAAAGTGGTTTTATATATTTATGTTGTCGCTAATGGCTACATTCGGAATAATTGGCTGTACATCCAAAGACGATGAAGTACGAAATGGCGAAGCGAATGAAGACACACCGATACATATTACAATCCCGAAGCGGAGACGGAGCAATTTCGTAGAAGATATTGATACAGTTTCTGTCGTAGATGAAAACGGAGAGATATTGTATGAATGCAACACAAATTTGGAAATAACTATCAGGCTGGATGACGGAATCCTTACAGTTACAGTTCCAAAAATAAATGATAGTTGTTTTGATAGTGGAGATTTAGATGAGTAAGAAAGGGGTAGAGGACATGAAGAGAGTATTGATTGTAGTTGATGTACAAAATGATTTTGTGGATGGTGTACTTGGTAGCAAGGAAGCTCAAGCGATCATCCCGGCTGTGAAAGCTAAAATTGAGAAATATGATAAATACGGTAAAGAGATTCTTTTCACAAGAGATTCGCATGATGTGGACTATCTGTACACTTCGGAAGGAAGAAAACTGCCTATTAAACACTGCATTATGGGGACTCGCGGACATAGAATTGTCGATGGTCTTGAGACACATAATAGCAGACATATTGATAAGCCGACATTCGGATATGCGGGATGGGCTGAGGTGTTAGATATGCTTGGAAATCCGGATAGCATTGAGATGATTGGTCTTGATACCAATATTTGTGTTGTAACAAATGCGTTGCTTATCAAAACATTGAATCCAGATATAGAAATCACAGTTGATGCGAGCTGCTGTGCTGGATCAACACCAGAGAAACATAAAGCTGCACTCGAAGTGCTGAAAAGCTGTCAAATTGAAGTGATTGGAGAGTAAGATATGATTATTTTGGATGGCACAGAAGTAAAAGTAGAACATTTCCCTGACGGGACACAGCGCATCGTTTTGGAGAATCTCCCAAATATGGAATGGAGAAATACACATGAAATCACATGGAAATTTGAGAGAGAAGAGGAACTTTCGACACTGATTTATGTTACAAGACACCTGAGAAATATGCCATGTATACAGGAAATTTGCCTCAATCTGTTATATCTTCCAAATGCAAGAATGGATCGTATCCATAACCATAAAGAGGTATTCACATTAAGAGGCTTTGCAGACGCAATCAACTGGCTACGGTTTGATGTGGTGAGAGTCCTTGACGTACACAGCAACGTAGGAGCCGCACTTCTGAATAATGTACTTGTATGTACACCAGAGAAGTATTTAAAAGAAGTAATAGATCAGATAGATGAGACCGTACCATTAGTTTTATATTTTCCAGACGCGGGAGCAGCGAAAAGATATTCAGGTTTATTACCGGGTATGAAGTATTGCTACGGAGAGAAGAAAAGAGATTGGGAGACAGGAAAAATTCTTGGACTGGCTATTAAGACAAACGGTATTGATCTGCAAAAGCAGACTATATTGATGGTAGACGATATTATAGCTTATGGAGGTTCCTTATATTACAGTGCGAAAGAATTGAAACGCATGGGAGCTGATACAATTTATGCCTATGCCACACATACGGAAAACTCAATTCTCGATAAAGAAAAAGGAACATTGATTAAGTTGCTGGAGGACAATACGGTAGAAAGATTATTTACAACAGGAAGTCTGTTCATTGGAGAACATGATAAGATTACAGTTTTGGAGGTGTAAGAAATGGATAGCACAATGGCTTTATTGTTATCAGATACATATAAACAGTGTCATGACCGGATGTATCCGCAGGGATTGACTAAATTGGTTTCATACTGGGTTCCGAGAAAATCTATGCTCAAGAAGCAGAACAAGATGGTTTTCTTTGGCTTACAGGCATTTATTAAAGAGTATTTGATGGGATATTTCCAGACCAGTTTCTTCGATGTCGGCGAAGAAGAAGTTATCAAACAGTACACCGATGCGATGAACATCCAGATTGGAGCAGGTAATTATGATGTAGAAAAGATCGTACAACTGCATCGTCTCGGGTATCTCCCTTTGGAAATTAGAGCACTTCCGGAGGGAACGCTTGTTACAATGGGAATCCCATGTATCGAAATCACAAACACCAAAGAAGACTTTGCATGGCTCGTACAGTGGATAGAGTGTATTCTGCAAGTAGAACTGTGGAAGCCTTGCTGCCATGCGACAATCGGTCATATGTACAGAAATATTGCGGACTACTGGTATAACAAGACAACGGATGGTTTGGACGGCGCAATGGCTTGTGCTGATTTTGGCATGAGAGGAATGTCATGCATGGATGAAGCGGTCAGATGCTCGGCTTCATGGTTGTTATCATTCAACAAGACATCTACAATTCCGGCGATTTCATATATTGACAAATACTACAACGCAGATTGTAAAAATAATGGTATTGGTCTCGGAGCAGTGTCAACAGAACACAGCGTAATGGGTGCAAATTTCTCAATCGATGGTGATGAAATCACATTCGTCAAAAGATTGCTTACTGAATTATATCCAGATACATCATTCAGTATGGTTTCAGACACATATGATTACTGGAATATGGTAAACAACATCTTGCCTCAGTGTAGAGATGAGATTATGAACCATAATGGAAAACTTTTAGTCAGACCGGACAGCGGAGATATCGTGGAAATCTCAGTTAAAACAGTTGAAAGATTGTGGGAGATTTTCGGAGGTACTGAAAACTCAAAAGGTTATAAGGTCTTAGACCCCCATATCGGAATCATTTACGGAGATGGATGCACATTATCCAATGTCGAAACTATCTGGAAAGAACTTGAGAAACGTGGATTTGCTGCGAATAATATTGCATATGGAGTTGGGGCATTTTGCTTTACAGCAATCGTAGAAAATGGAAAGCTTGTGGTCGCTACCAGAGATACATTTGGCATTGCAATGAAAGCAACATACGGTGTTATTAACGGTAAAAAACTGATGATCTATAAAGACCCGAAGACAGACACAAGCCATTTAAAGAAATCGCATAAAGGTTGTTGCCGAGTATACAAAGAAGATGGACATCTGAAGTGCCAGGATCAGCTGACGGAGATGAGCGATGATAGCTTGCTCACAACAGTTTTCAAGGATGGCAAGCTTGCTAAAGAGGAGTCATTTATGGATATTAGAGAAAGGATGTATGGAGTAAATGATTAAAATTATTGACGGTGATTTACTCGCATCCAAAACAGATATTATTGCACACCAGGTTAATTGCAAAGGTGCTTTTAACTCTGGTGTTGCAAGGGCAATGCGGGAATATGATGTTCAGGTTTTCCATGATTATCGTGCGTACTGCGCCAGTAAAACGGCAGATGATCTTATAGGAGATGTGAGATATTTCCAATCAGATATGGATGACAAAATATACGCAAACCTATTTGCTCAGAAATCTTATGGATATGATGGCAAACAATATACAGATTTGGAAGCGTTGAAAAAGTGCTTTGAAAATCTGCGGGATTATGCAATGGAGAGAAATATGAGTATTGCAATGCCTTATAAGATTGGAAGCGTTAGAGGAGGCGCAAACTGGGAAGATGTTTATGCTTTAATTGAAACTACATTTCGAGAAGTAAATGTAGAATTATGGAGGCTTGATAAAGGATGATAAGTGCGTTTAGAGGAAAATATTATTTTTTAAGCAATTTTTATGCAGCTCCTGTGGTGTGGGACGGTGTTTCTTATAAGAATAATGAAGCTGCGTTTCAATCTGCTAAAGTATGAAGAGATTACAGGCATAAATTTGCAGAATTAACCGCTTCAGAAGCTAAGAAATTAGGTAGGAAGGTTCCGCTTAGACCAGACTGGGAGAACGTTAAGGAAAGAATTATGTACGAGATTTGCCTTGCTAAATTTTCCCAGAATGAAGAACTCAAAGAAAAATTACTTTTAACAGGAGAATGTGCCTTAGAAGAAGGTAATACATGGGGTGACAAAGTATGGGGAACGGTGAATGGTGAAGGAGAAAACAAACTTGGAAAGATTCTGATGAAAATACGGGAGGAACTAAGACATGAGTAAATTTAATGCAAAGGCAGTAAAAGATGACATCGTAAAATGGATTAGAGAATTCTTTGAGCAGAATGGTAAAGGATGTAGTGCTGTAGTCGGGATTTCCGGAGGAAAGGATTCCAGTGTGGTTGCAGCTCTGTGCGTAGAAGCTCTTGGCAAAGATAAGGTTTTCGGAGTGCTTATGCCGAATGGGGAACAAGTTGATATTAACACATCGTATTCTCTGGTAAAGCATCTCGGGATTGACTATTGTGTGGTTAATATTCATGAAGCAATTAGATCACTGAAGCATGAGATCAAACCGCAGCTCGGAGATCATTGGTCTGTACAGACTTCTGTAAATCTTCCGGCAAGAATTAGAATGGCTACATTGTATGCAGTATCTCAAACAATCGGTGGGAGAGTCGCCAATACCTGCAATTTATCAGAAGATTGGGTTGGATATGCTACGAGATATGGAGACGGAGCCGGGGACTTTAGTCCGTTATCAAAGCTCACTGTAACTGAAGTTAAAGCAATCGGACGCGAGCTTGGTCTTCCAGAAGAATTAGTCGAAAAGGTTCCTACAGACGGTCTGTGTGGTCACACGGACGAAGACAACCTCGGATTTACATATGCAGTTTTGGACAGGTATATTAGAACCGGTGAAATCGATGATATGCATACAAAAGAAAGAATTGATACTATGCATGAAAGGAATTTGTTCAAGTTGGCTTTTATGCCGTCGTTTGAATACACAAATCCTGTAGAAACAGTAGTGTTAGATGACAAGCAGACTGGATATGGTATCGTAAGTGAGTATATTAAAAAATATTGGGAACATCACTGCACCGAAGACGTGATTGTATCAATCGAAATATCCAGAGACGGGAAGAATTATGAACGTCTTAATGAAGTCGCAAGCCCATACGATATGTATGATGTAGAATATTTAAACGATTGGTGGGAAGGCGAGAAATATATCAGGGTAACAGGTATACAAGGCATATCCGATATAAAAATCAAGAAATTATAGAAAGGAACAATTATGGATACATCAGCACTTGCGAAAAGAATGAAGAAGTATGAAGTAGTGCCGAAGAATACGTTAATGAGAAGAACGCCCGTAATCATCAGAGTTGATGGTCGGGCGTTTCATACTTTTACAAAAGGATTTCAGAAGCCTTTTGATGACGTATTAATGCGGGTAATGCAGGATACAATGAAGTATTTATGTGAGAATATACAGGGATGTGTGTTTGGATATACGCAGTCCGATGAAATTACACTGATTCTCATAGATTATAAGAAGCTTAATTCAGAAGCTTGGTTTGATTATGAGGTGCAGAAAATGTGTAGCATTGTGGCAAGTATGACTACAATGGCATTCAATAGATTATTCATGTATGAGTATGAAGAATTCAATAGATGGATTTATGAAGGAAGTCCAACAGATGAAGACAAACGATTAAATGATGTCTATTACAATGCGATGTGTAAAGGAGCAATGTTTGATGCCAGAGCATTCAATCTTCCAAAAGAAGAGGTCACGAACAATATTTACTGGAGACAGCTTGATGCAAGCAGAAACTCGATTCAGATGGTCGGACAGGCAAATTTTAGCCACAGAGAACTACTGAATAAGACCTGCGACCAAATACAGGATATGTTAATGACTCAGCGTGGAATTAACTGGAATGACATGGGTACATCGTACAAGCGGGGTAGCTGCTGCGTAAGAAACAGAAGATTCATCAGTACATCTGTCGATGGAGCAGAAACATGTGAAATCAGGAATCCAAAAGAGCCTGAAACAGCATGGATCATTGACAATGACATTCCAATTTTCAAAGGAGAAGGAAGAAGATACATCGATGAGCTGATATTTATTGGAGGTGTTGAGATTTGAAGTGGTCAGAGGCAAAGGAAAAATCAGCAGATAAGACATGGGCGTTTTTGGAACTGCGACCGACAGGCAAAGTGGTATCCAAAGAACAGTACGAATATGTGCTGTATTATGCAAAGCAAACAGGAATTGATACACGATATATAAAAACATTTGAGGAAGAAAAGGGTAAGTATCTAAGACTTGGAAGCTGGTTTGGCGGAGCCAGCTATTATTTCTATTTTGCAGATTTCCCTGAAGGAGTACCGGAGACGGCTGAGAAAAATGAATTCGGAGCGTATACAAAATATACTGAATATTATGAAGAATTCTCATACGGTAAGTTTGGAATGATTACTTTTGAACATACTACAGAGCAAGTGAAGTGCCAAAGATGTGATGGTCATGGTGTTATTCCTATAGGAAAAGGTATCCGTGGGATTATGCAATGCGACGTTTGCGGAGGAAGCGGAAAAATAGATATGCCTGTTGTAAATAAAGAATCAAATATGAAGAAAGCAATTATATTTGATTATTGCTTTGAGGCTCCAGATGAATTGGTAGATTTTTGTAAGAGTATCGGATACAGTAATCCGGATTTTGCAAATGATTTTGATCTCATGTTCGATCAACGAGTCGTGGAGTTCTGTGAGAAGCGTGTAGAGCCACTCTGGAGTGAACGTGTATATAAAGGTAAGGAAAGCTATGCATTTCGCTGCGGCTTCGCAGGAGCTGGATACATAAGAGAGATTGATACTTCAAAGGTTTGGAATTTACGGCATAATAATGTGGATGCTCCAATCGTTAACTATGTAGAAGTAAATACGAACAAGTATGGATATTTGTCCGTATTATAGGAGGAATTTATGATTTACTTAGATAACTCAGCAACGACTCCGATTCACCCGGAGGTGCTCAAAGCGATGATGCCGTATTTAAAGGGTGGATATGGGAACGCCGGGGCTGTCTATAGAATAGGACGAGAATCTGCAAAAGCTATTCAGAAAGCAAGAGAGCAGGTTGCTCAGTTATTTAATGCTTCCGCCGATCAGATTGTATTTACATCTGGAGGAAGCGAAGGAAACAATATGGTGTTCTCATACGGTATGAGATGTATGCTTGAAGAGCGAGGGAAGAAACATGTTGTGATTTCTCAGATTGAACATGATTCAGTATATGAAGCAGCGACGCATATGTTCAAACCATCTGGCAAAGCGGATATAAAAGACGACTTTTATACACAGTTTATACATACAAAAAGCGACGGGACGGTCGATGTGAAACATTTAGAGGCATTATTAGATGAGGATGAGAGTATTGGTCTGGTGTCGGTAATGTATGTAAATAATGAAACAGGAGCAGTCAATCCAATTAATCATATAGGAGAGATATGCAGAGACAGGGGAATTCTGTTCCATACCGACTGTGTACAGGCAGCAGGATGCCATCCGATTGATGCTAACATAATCGGGTGTGATTTTGCAACGATATCCGGTCATAAAATATATGCCCCCAAAGGTATCGGAGCTATATATATTAAAGATAAGACTCTTGCACGTTCATTAATATATGGCGGCGCTAATCAGGAATTTGGTCTTCGGGGAGGAACAGAAAATGTGGCGAGTATAGTTGGTTTGGGAAAGGCGTGTGACTTAATTTGCTCAGATTTTGGTACACAGAGAGTGACAGTATCCCTGCTTAAACGGTTGTTTTATGAGAATATGATATCTTATTTGAAGGAATTGAACCTTGAAGATAGGATTCATGTCAACGGTGCTTCTGTAGGCGATGTAGGTAAAACATTGAATCTTAGAGTTGAAGATATCGACAGTGAAACGCTACTTTTGATGTTAGATGCAAAAGGAGTGTGTATATCTGCAGGATCTGCTTGCCATAGTCATAGGTCTGAGCCGAGTAGAGTGTTGACAGCTATGGGGCTTTCTGATGATGAAGCGAGAGATTCGGTAAGAATATCGTTTTCGTCTACCAACACGCCAGCTGAGATCGAAGAGGCTGCTGCAATATTTTCATCATGCATTAAAACATTAGCCGGATTGCAGAGGTAGGGCTTTAATGGTAGAATAAAGGAGGTTACAGTACATGGAAGCATTAAGAAATCAGATTGATTTGAGCTTTTTAAATTCTTCTGATAAGAAATGGATTACGGATACGGCAGATGACGTATTGAAAAAGAATCCAGATGCAGACAAAGCACGTATCTGCCAGATGCTGTATAGTTATCTGGCGTTACGACATATAACAAAAGGTAGAAATGTGAAAGTGAAGTACGAGCTGTTTGAGCCGTCTAAAAATATGGGCTATATCAGTGTGACAGGAAGAAAAATTGATTATCAGAATAGTAAGGTATTCAAAACTGTTACAGCATTGGCAACGAATTTTGAAGCTTATCCAAAAACAAACGGTACGGTTCAGCTCAACTTCACGTTTCACAAATTAAGAAAGAAGCGAGGAGATGGTTGCAATGGAAAGTGTGATTAAGTGTTTTGACGTAGTAAATATGGTGGTTGAAGAGGCGAGTGACCGATTTAAACCATTATGGAAAGTCGATAAGGAGAAGCTGGATATCCTTCATGAGTATTGTGATGCGATTGACGGGATCTTAAAAGAGTTTGCAGGAGATTCGGTCGATGTAGATATTGATGAGATTAAGATGACAATCAGTATTACGATTGAATGCGAAGATTTAACAATCGAATCAAAAGAGCATCAGTTCCATCAGCTTGTAGAAAGAGCTGTCAAGTTTGGCTTTTCAAAATCATCAGAGAGAGAAGCAATGTGTGTGAACTTTGTGTTCCCGAGTGTTTGGGATAAAGCAATGTAGGCTGGAGGTAACCTGCGTGAACAATAAGAGACGAGAACTGTTAAGAAATGCGACAGATTTGCTCGGGAAGGCATCCAATATGGTTCAATCGGCATTAGATTCAGAGCAAGATTGCCTTGATAATATGCCAGAGAATTTGCTGGATAGTGAGCGCTGTCAAAAAATGGAGGATGCAATAGAAAGATTAGAGGAGGCTGTGGAACAGATCGATAGCGCAAAGGACTGTATCAATGAAGCCTCCGCATAGGAGGTGAAGGTATGTGGAGTTTATTTGGATTGTTGGCGGTCGGCGGGTTTATTTTGGTAAAATATATCAGCGATTCTTCAACAACTAAGGCTGTTGGGTTGAAAAGAGAAAAAGCTGAAAATATTAATAAGCTATTAGAGATGACATATGACGATGAGATTTCTCTCGACGAATCACTCAAGGATGAGGAATGCAGAGAAAAATTACTATCATCAATCAATGATGGCATGGAATATATATACGGTAAACAATGGCATAGTTTACTTGAAAATTTAACATATTCATCAGCGATTTATGATGAGCTAAACACGATATGGGGAGTTGTATTTCATCTATTATGTGCCAAAAATGGCAAAATAGTGCTGAATCAGAGAAACTATTCATTAGCTGGCAATCCAGAACTCTGCGAACAAAAGGTACGAACGTGCAAGATAATCGAACGATATATAAAAGACAGGCATCAAAATCTGGAATTGGTGTTTGTACCTGGATGGAAAATTTCAACATCATCGACGAAATTAGAATATCATGAAGAGATTTGCATGGGGAAACTTTGGTGGAAACATAATCTTCCGGTATTGAACAAAGAGCAAACTTCGTATGTTAAAAAGCTATGGTAGTTTTTCAAACTATCGAAATTTCATTGACAGTCAACTCTTTATATGCTAAAATTAGACTAAACCGAACAGACGTTCGCTGAATGACAAAATAGAATTGCATAAAAAGTAGCCGTGCAACAACCACGAAACACGGCTACAGCCAGCGTTGCGACAACAACACCACAAAGATCACGCTTATACAGCAACAATAAGCGTGTATTAACACGTAATGGAGAAATATGCCACTACGATTGGAATACATGCCCACTATTAGAACACATATTCTGATTGTAGTATGCCACACCACTGCGAAAAAGTCAATGGAGGAATGCTACGAATGAATGGAAAAAATGGAAATAATAGAACAAAGATCCTGCTTGTCGATTTATTAGAATATATTGCAAAGTATCAATATGCTAGATATATTTTTTCAAGTCACTATAATGATGAGTGTTTGAATGAGAATGTAAATAAACACACTCTTAGGATGAATCTGGTATTTAAAGAAATGTCTATCAAATTCAATCCAAATCAAATTTTACTGTATAATTTCATGGATTTTAAGTCAACAGATTCCCAGTACGTTATACTTGATAGGGTGAAATATGCCAGAATAAAAGAGATGGCGACGGGAATAAAGATAGATTTTGTGAGTGGAAATCTATTAGATGATATTGATAATCATACATATACCGTATTTGCGGAATTTGTAACTAGGTAAATTATTTTTTTAGCTTGACAAAAAGGGCGTGGTATGCTATTCTTTAACTGTAAACAAAACAGAAAGAAATTACAGTGAAAGGAGTGGCAACCTTTGAAGAGCAGTAATAATACAAAAAATCCGAAGATCGGAGATATCTATCTTGTGTATTTCGACGGTAGTGGAAATGAACAAAAAGGATTTAGACCTGGATTGGTATTCCAGAACAATGTGGGAAATGAACACAGCCCTAACTTAATAGTTTTACCACTTACGAGTGCGCTGAAGAAGACTAATCAGCCAACACATGTATTTATTCCAAAGGAGGTTGGACTCCGGAAGGATAGCATGGTATTATGTGAGAATCCGAAATGTATGTCAAAGTACAAACTTGGAGAGTATATCACTACATTACCAGAAGAATATATGGCACAAGTTGCCGTTGGTAATATATTGTCTTCATCAGCAATAGCGTTCATTGATCCGGATTTACTGATGAGCGTTTGGCAGAAGGCGTTAGCATTAAATGCGATAGCTAATTAGGAGGGACGCATGTATAATGAAAAAGTAAAACATCAGTTTATGAAAGAACAAATGGAGTCTACTCCGTGGAAGATGAATTTGTGTGAGCTAATATTTAATAGCACACAAGAATATGAGGAAGAGTGGGATGCCGATCTGTGTACCAAATCAGCTGAGGAACTTCAACCTATGCTAAGCCAAATAACGGGATTCAGAGCTAGAAGCAAATGGTCAAGGCTTATCATACTCAAAGACTATGTTAAATGGTGCATAGAAATGGGAGTAGACGGTGCTTGTCCTGGAATGTTGGAAGTTCAAACGGTTGGATTAGATAAGGTAAAACAGCAGACAGTTGCAAATCCGAAACATCTACAAGGCTATTTAGATGCGATATGCGAACCTGCGGACAAGAAAGCCACGGATAATATATATCGATGTTACTATTGGCTGGCATATGCTGGTATGGCAGAAGAAGATATACTAAATGTAAAATGTTCAGATGTTGACTTTGCAAAACTTAGGGTGAATTACGAATCACGATACACGGTTGTTCCAATTTACCCTGAGAGCCTAGATGCTTTCCATAACTGTGCAGAATTAAATCAATTCCTATTTGTGCATCCGAACTATTCTAAAGAAATATGGAAGGCTAGGGCAGAAGGAGATACCTTGATCCGAGGTATTAAATCAGTACCTACATTAAAAGCTTTGAGGGTAGAATTATCGAGAAGATCAAAGCAGAACAGCGACAAGACGCCGCTGAAGTTGAGCTATTTCAGAGTATGGATATCTGGAGTATTCTATAGAATGTATGAGCAGGAGATAATAGGAGTTCCACCAGATTTCAATGCCATAGCATATCAGCAGATGGAAGGAAAGACTTATAAACTGGATAGCGGAAGAAACACAATGGAAGCAAAGCGCAGACAGCTTGTAAGAGATTACGAAGAAGACTACGAAAGATGGAAACTTGCGTGGTTTTTATAATATTATTTGAGTAATAGCTCAGTTGATCGCCTACTGTGAAGTGGGCTTTCAATTACATACATCAAGCTAATTAAATAATTTACATAGGGGTATAGCCAAGCGGTAAGGCACAGGAATTTGACTCCTGCATTCGTCGGTTCAAATCCGACTACCTCTGCTCGGACGTAAAAACGTCCAAAAAAATAATCTGAAAGGAGAACGTCAATGCTGACAGAAACAAAAAGAGTTGAAAACCATGACAGAGTTGTGGAACTTCTGAATTCAGTAGAAAGAGATGGTATCTCTGATTTACTGAAATGGCTTGAGGAATCTGATTTCTTCACAGCACCTGCATCTCGTGCATATCATGGAGCCTACATCGGAGGTTTATGCGAACACTCTCTGAATGTCTATGACGAAGCAAAGAGATTGTTATCAGCATATCCAGAAGTAGAGGTTTCTGGCGAAACAGTGATTATTTCTGCACTGCTTCATGATTTATGCAAGGTCAATTTTTACGCAACAGAAAAGAGAAATCGTAAAAATAGCGAGACAGGTCAGTGGGAAAGCTATGATGCATTCACCATTAAAGAGAAGTTCTGCTATGGAGGTCATGGCAGTAAATCGGTATTTCTTGCTCAGAACTTTATCAAACTGACACCTACAGAGGCAATCGCAATTAACTGCCATATGGGTTCTTGGGATGGCAATAAAGATGTTGGAAGCGCATATGAAAAATACTGGTTTGCATGGCTGCTGCATGTTGCAGATGAAAGTGCTACATATATCAAAGAGGGAGAATAAGAATGAGAAGAAGAACTGCTCAGGAGCCTGTAGAGATCGATGTGCTCCAGAAAAAGAAAGAGGAACTTGCTCAGTTTGTAGATCGCTATAATAATGCCGTATCTATGGTGACTGGAACCGTCAGTAGCCTCGAATCACTTAATGAAAGTATTGAAGCGAAAATCAAGGAAATTGATGAGTATCAGGCAGAACTTACGAGAACTAAGGATGGTCTCGGAGAGACAAGATCAAAGAATGAGAAGATCATCAAAAATTTTAAGGCGCTGATTGAGGCGTAGTAGGGAGGAAATATGGCAGAGACAGAAACATTAAATCTTATTCAGAAACTTGCAAAAATCCGTGCGATTTCTGATGTCGTAGCAAAAGAAAAAAGAGGATACAACTACAGTTATGCAGATATTACATCAATTCTGGCTAAGATTACAGCAGGTATGAAAAAATATGGAGTTTCTTTAATTCCACAGATTGTTCCGGGAACATCTCATGTTGAACAGTTGGTAACATCCAATACGAAGTTCACTAAAACTGGCGAGGCATATGAGGCGAAGACATCAGAGATGCTTGTAACTGCCGATATGGTATTCAAATGGGTAGATGATGCAAACCCAGAAGACTTCATTGAGGTTCCATGGTTTGTCACTGGATCACAGGGAGATCCATCACAGGCTCTCGGATCTGGTCTTACATATTGCACAAGATATTTCCTTTGCAACTATTTCCAGATTGCACAGGCTGATTCAGATGTTGACGCATACCGTAGTAAGCAGAAAGCAGCTGAGGAATCAGAAGATAAAGCAATCGCAGAGGAAATCATTGCTCAGTTTGATGGAATTGTAAGACAGTTCCTCGCAGACCATCCAGATAAAGCGGATGATGTCAAGAATCTCGTTAAGAGATATGTGAAAAACGGGAATTATCTTGCAATTAAAGAGCCTGCGTTAGCAGCTGATTTACTCGAAAAATTCAATGAAAGATTCATTAAAGGAGAATAATACATATGGGATTCAGAACAGGAAGTTATGCAACTATTTGGTCAGTAGAAAGTGCCACAGATACTCGAACAAAGGCAAGAATTTCAATCAGCAGAAAGAATAAACAGACGGGAGAATATGATACAGATTTCTCTGGATTTGTTGACTTCATCGGTACAGCTGCGGCAAGAAAGGCTCTTACTTTAAAAGAGAAAGATAGAATTCGACTGGGAGATGTTGATGTTACAAATAACTACAACAAGGAGAAAAATATCACTTACACCAACTTCAAAATCTTTAGCTTTGAGACACAGGCTGAGATCAATTCTGGCGGTGGTGGAAATTCCGGTTTTAACACAGAACCTCAGAGACCTGTGGACAGCGGAGAAATTGATGACTCACAGCTTCCGTTTTAAGAGGTGACAAATGGGAGAAATAAGTTATCGTCCACTGATTGAGGCGATGACCTGGAGCTATAGTAGGCTCGAAATATTTGATGACTGCCCGTACAGGTGGTTTCTGACATACATACATACTCCCAAATTAAAAAAAGAAGATAAATTCTATGCCGCATACGGATTGTTTATGCATGATTTGCTTGAGAAATATTTTAAAGGTGAAAATTCCAAAGAAGAAATACTAATGATGTTTCTCACGCAATTCAAAGCGAAGACAAAAGGAACTGGAAGACCTAAAGCTGCAACAGTACAGAAATATTTCCAGTCAGGAACAGAATTTATTAAATCATTAAAGCCGCTGAGATTCAAAATGATTTCTGTGGAAGAGAAAATCGACTTTAAAATAGGAGAGTTTAATTTTACAGGAAGAATTGATTATCTCGGAGAGGAGGACGGAGAGTTTGTTATTGTTGACAATAAATCAAGGGATTTAAAGCCGAGAAGCGGGCGAGAGAAGCCAACGCTAAAGGATAAAGAACTTGATTTAATGTTACGGCAGCTGTACATATATGCAGAAGCAGTACGTCAAAAGTATGGTAAATTGCCGAAATTATTATGTTTTAACTGTTTTAGGACAGGAGTGTTTATCGAAGAACCGTTTAACGAAGACGCATATCGCGAAGCCTTATCATGGGCGCAGCACAAAGTCGAAGAGATATCAGGCGCAGATGAATTCTATCCTAATCGGGAATTTTTCTCGTGTTATTACCTTTGTGGTCTTAGCAATCATTGCTGTTACGACATAGAAGCACGAGCCGAGAGGAGGACTAGAACATGACTAGCGTAGATGACATCAATAGTCTTGAGAGTGAAGCCGGTATTATTGCATCGCTAATACATAAACCGGATTTCATCTTCTATTCCGAATATTTATTACCCAACCATTTTACAAATAAAGAAAATAGATGTGTGTATACAGCTATTGGAGATCTCGTTGAAAGAGGAATCACCACAATAGACCCGTATAACATCATAGAAAGTCTTAATGCTTCAGAAGCAACACGAAAATATGCCGATGAATTATCTATTGAAAAGTTGAATGAACTTATGGAAATGAGTGATGTACTGGCAAGGCATACAGTCGAAGAGTACAAGATGCTCGTTGATAATGTTCTGGATGCAGCTTTCAGAAGAGATACATTTCAGAGGTTAAAGGAGTGTCAAGCTCTTTGTTACAACCGGGCAGAAACAAATGTTGAAGAGAAGATATATTCCATCATCGATGATGTAATGACAGAATTCTCAACAACAAATGATGTGCCGATGTTCAAAGATGTTGTGGATGATTGCTGGGACGAGATTCAGTCCAGACAGGGAGATGGATACGCAGGTATTCAGTTCAAATTCCCGGCATTAAACGAATACGCCACGATTGAGCCTGGTGAGTTGTTTATCTTTGCAGCAGAAGCGAAGCAAGGAAAATCAATGATGCTTCTTAATTGTGCAGTCGATCTGATGAAGAAAGACTTAGCAGTATTGTATCTGGATAGTGAGCTTAACACAAGAATGTTTACAGCGAGAATTCTGGCTCATATTGCGAAAGTAGAGTACAAGAGACTTACATCTGGAAGCTACAGCGCAGAAGAAGCGCAGAGAATTGACGAGGCGAGAAAATGGCTGAAGACCAGAAAGTTCACTCATTTGTATATCCCAATGTTTGACCAGCAAACAATTTTCACAGCAGTAAAGAGAGTCCAACACACAATGGGGCTTGACGTACTGATTGTTGATTACTTCAAAGGGTCTGGTGATGGAGACGCATTTGATTCATATCAGGAACTGGGAAGATTTGTAGATATGGTTAAGAACAAAATTTGTGGAGATATGGGGATTTGTGGAATAGGAGCCGCACAAGCAACAACAACGGGTAAGGTTGCAGATTCAGCTAAGATTGGACGTAATGCAAGTACGATTGCAATCATCCAGGACAAGACGGCAGAAGAAGTAGAAGCCGATGGAGCTGAGTGTGGAAATAAGAAGCTGAGGGTTATCCTTAATCGTAACGGTATGCAGCACGCATCCGGAGAATACATAGATTTGCAGTTTAATGGAAACTTGATTTCCTATGAACAAGCGAAACAACACATACCGAGCACCCCTTATTAAACTATCAAGCTAATAAAATAATTTACATGAAAGGAGACGACGGTGTGGACTTAGAAGAACTGATTGATTCGATAGATATCGTGGAATACATATCACAATTTGTAGAACTTGAGGAAAAGAACGGAGAATACTGGGGGCTTAGCCCGTTCTCCGATGAGAAAACACCGTCGTTTTCAGTCCGCAGGGAGAACAATACTTTTTATTGTTTCTCCAGCGGTATTGGAGGAAACGTCTTTACATTCACAAAGTTCTACTATCAATGCGATGCAAACAAAGCAGTAGATATTTTAAAGAAATATGCAGGGTGCGACGGAACAGAGTTTATTCCAAGAAGAAGAATGGCGGCTACGATGGCTTGCAGGAAGTATATGAAAAAGCAAGTACGCCATAAGGAATCAAAAACGAAGCGATTTCCAGACGACTGCATGAGCAAGTATGAAAAGAGAGATGACAAGTTGGCGGTATGGGAAGCAGAGGGCATCTCCAGAGAGGCACTCAATACATTTCAAGTGTACTATGACAGCTTCTCTAACCGGCTTGTATATCCGATACGAGATATTGAAGGAAATATTGTGAATATTGGTGGCAGAATCCTTGATCCTGAATGGAAAGAAAAAGGAATGAGAAAGTACACATATCTTTCTGGATGGGGAGAGATGAGCGTGATTTACGGACTGTTCGAGAATATGGAAGAGATTCTAAAGAAGAAAGAAATCATTATTTTTGAAGGATGTAAATCGGTGCTGCTGGCAAGGTCATGGGGAATACGAAACACCGGAGCACTTCTTACGTCTCACTTGAATCCGGCTCAAATGAAGCTGCTCGCAAAGCTCGGTGTAAGAGTCGTGTTTGCATTAGACAAGGAAGTAAATATTAAAAAAGACCATAACATCAATAAGTTGAAACAGTATGTGAACGTTGAATATGTGTGGGATAAAGACAATTTGTTAGAAGAAAAAGATGCACCAGTAGATAAGGGGGTTGAAACATTTGATAAGGTTTACGAATATCGGCGCCGATTCAGATAGTTACGGCTTTGATAGTCGTGGAAGAATGGCTCGTGTAGCCGGTACAGACAGACGTTGGAGTAGCGGAAGCAGTACAATGTCAAGATCAGTCTCTGACAGAATAGACGCAACAATTTATGGGTTTAGATATTGCGGAGATGACAGACAGAGGAGAGCTGCTGAAAATATGACGAAAGATTCATATGATATAGCAGAAATCGTAGAGATTCTCAATGAATTCAAGGTGGATATGAAACTTCCAGGAGGGTCTCCACGACCGCTTGTAAGTATTCTATTAGATGTCGTAAGGATGTATACGCAAATACACGATCCGGCGACAGGCAGTAAGCTGCTTACATTATCGGAAAGTATAAATCAGGTTATCACTAGATGTGTGGAAAATGGTATGAACCAGAGAGAAATCACATCAGAGATTTTGTGCGATCCAGAAGTCGATGATGTTCAACTGGATGATTTCCTCCATGAATTTGCAATAAAGGAGGGATAGGCAGAGTGGATAAAGATTATTATGAAATGTATCACTGTCATACAGAGTTAAGCCTCCTCGACAGTTGTACAAAGTATCAAGAATATGTGGACTTAGCAGTAAAAAATGGTCAGAAAGTCCTGTCAATATCAGAGCATGGAAAACCGATGAACTGGACAGAGAAGTGGGCGGCTTGTAAGAAAGTAGGGCTTAGATACATACATTCAGTAGAGATATACCTGACAGAGCAGTTGGAACCAAAAGTCAGAGATAATTACCATACAGTGCTTATGGCTCGAAATATGGCTGGACTGTTAGAACTCAATGCTTTAATTACAAAATCATGTGATAAACAGCATTCGTACTATACGAACAGAATTTCTTTTGATGAGTTCTTAAACATCTCAGACAACATTATTTCAACCAGTGCTTGTCTAGCATCTCCTCTAAATAAGTTGCCGCCAGATCATCCACGATATATGGAGCTGGCTCGTAAGTATGATTTCTTAGAGGTGCAGGCTCATAACCATCCAGAGCAGATTGCTTTCAATAAGCGACTTCTGGAATTATCAAAGGAGATCGGTACACCACTGATTGCAGGAACAGATACTCACAGCTCTACTCCATACAAGGCAGAATGCAGAGCGGCATTAATATCCGCAAAAGGCAAGTCTTATGGCGACGAGGATGCGTTTGACCTGACATACAAGACATATGATGAGCTTGTAGAGATGTTTAGAATACAGGGGGCGTTACCGGAAGATGAGTATATGCAGGCAATCAGAAATACTCATCAATTATACGATCTCACAGAAGATATTGAGCTTGATACAGCAATTAAGTACCCGATCTTATATGGTTCACGGGAAGCAGACTCAGAGAAGTTCACTGAAACCGTATACACAAAACTTGAAGAAAAACTTGAATCCGGCGTAATACCTAGAAGCCAGGAAAAGGCATTTAGAGATGCGATTGAAGAGGAACTTCGAGTATTCAGAAAGCTGAAAATGGATGGCTTCATGCTGTCAATGTCAGAACTGATTTCATGGTGTAAAGAGCATGGTATGGCGATTGGAACAGCCAGAGGATCTGTAGGCGGTTCACGAGTAGCTTATGTAACAGATGTCATTGATTTGAATCCGGAAACATGGCACACAGTATTCTCACGATTCTGCAATGAAGATAGAGAGGAAATCGGTGATATTGATATAGACTGCGTTGAGTCTGATAGACCAGCAATATTCCAATACATCATTAAGCGATTTGGTGCGGATAAGACAGCACGAGTTGCATCTTTCGGAACCCTGCAGGAGAAAGGTGTTATTGATGAAGTTGGCAGATACCTCGCTAAGAAGTGGAATAAGGAACATGGTGTAGATAGTGGAGCATCACCAAAGGAAAATCCATGGACACTTCCTAAGATTGTAAAAATCAAAGAGGAGTATTCGGCTAATCCAGAAAAGGCTAAGAGTAAGTATAAGGAACTGTTTTATTACTTTGACGGGTTACTCGACACGAAGATATCACAGTCGGTACATCCGGCAGGCATGGTAATCAGCCCGATAACTCTGGATGACAATTTTGGTATCTTTGAGAAAGACGGAGAAACCTGCCTGATGCTTGATATGGAGAATATCCATGACTACACTGGTCTTGCTAAATATGACTTCCTTATTCTGAAAACAGTACAGGTAATCAGAGACACATGTCGATATCTGAATAGACCATATCCGAAGACACATGAAATTGATTGGGACGACCAGGATGTATGGGCTGATATGATTAAGAATCCATCTGGTATATTCCAGTTTGAGGGTGCATTCGCATTTGAGAGTTTAAAGAAATTTACTCCAAAGAGTATTTTCGATATGTCAATCGTTACAGCATGTATCAGACCGTCAGGAGCTTCTTATAGAGATGCATTGCTCGCCCGAAAACCACATAGTAATCCATCAGAGATTATTGATGAGCTTCTGAAAGACAACCTCGGTTATCTGATCTATCAGGAGGATACAATCAAGTTCCTGCAACAGATTTGTGGACTATCCGGTAGTGAATCTGACAACATCAGACGAGCTATTGGTAGAAAACAGAAAGACAGACTTGATGCAGCTATGCCATCTATATTAGAGGGATACTGTGAAAAGTCACCTCAACCCAGAGAAATTGCTGAAACAGAAGCAAAAGAGTTCCTTCAGATTATCGAAGATAGTGCTTCTTATCAGTTTGGCTACAATCATTCAATAGCATATTGCTTACTCGGTTATCTCTGTGCTTATTACAGATACTACCATCCGCTTGAGTTTATCACATCATTCTTGAACAATGCGGCAAATGAGGATGATATCCGAAATGGTACAGCATATGCTCATAAGATTGGCATCCAGGTAACAATGCCTAAATGGGGATTATCAAAAAGTGAATACTTCTTCGATAGTGAAAAGCGTGTGATTGCGAAAGGACTTAGTTCTATTAAATATATGAGTGCTGGTCTCGCAGAAGAAATGTTCGAGATAGCCCACAAGAAAAAGTACAACAAGTTTATGGATGTGTTATATGACCTCAACAATAATTCATCGCTCAAGACAAATCAGCTGGATATTTTGATTAAGATTGATTTCTTCTCAGAATTTGGAAACCAGAGAGAACTTTTGAAAATCACAGAACTGTTCTACGACATGTTCAAAAAAGGACAGGCTAAACAGATTAGAAAAGACCGGGTTGATGGAACTCCACTTGAAAAGATTGTCCAGAAATATGCGGTTGGAGTGACGAAGAGTGGCGGTGTCGCAAAGAGCTATACGCTGTTAGATGTAATGTCGATTATGCATGAAGCAGAAGATGCCGTAAAGGATTTACATATGAATGACCTTAGTATTGTAGCTAAGGTAAGAAACTTTGCAGATGTTATGGGATATGTCGGTTATGTATCCGGAAGAGAGGAAGACCGCAAGAAATTGTATGTATCTGATGTATACGAGCTGGTTCGTCGGAAAGATAATAAACAGTTCGGATATTCGATCATAACAAAATCCATTGGTAGTGGTGTTGAGAGCAGATTTACAGTAGTAAACAGTGTATACAATGAAGACCCCATCAAGAAAGGTGACATCATTTATTGCAAAGGATGGGAAAGAAACGGTCAATATTTCAGACTGACAAGGTTTGAAAAAGTGCTTTATTAGGAGGGCAAAATGGAAATATTAACAGATGTCACGCTTAGCAAATTGCTTGCTAATTGTGAGAAATACGAGAATTATGTTGCTGCCATATTATTTTCGAGTAAGGCAAGAGAAACAGAATTCCTGAATGAAATCAAGACTATCGGAAATGAATGGAATGTGAATGTAAGACTCGGAAGAATGAAATGTAAAAAGACAAACAGTCATATCTACACATTTACAATCGCTAAGAATTTTGAGGATAGAATCCGTGGAATGGAGTTCAACAGTATGTTACTGGATGGCGATAAAGGGGCGGATGAAGTGGTTGCATACATATATGGTCAGTCATTAGTTAAGTATATGAGTACGCAGAACGTGGAAGAAATGATCGATAAGGGATCGGCAGATAAAGCACTGACGAATTTCCTGGATGAGTTTACAATCACAACACAGAGCTAGGAGGTAGACAAATGCTTTTATGGATGATGCTTGTAGCTGCTGAGTTGACCGGATATCATTGCTTTGACGCAAACGGGTGGTTATTCGTCACTCTGGCGTGTTGGTTATGGCACTATATTATGTCAGACTAAACTTGTTTATAACATATGATATAAATAAGTTTGGATATAAAATAGTAGTTTTATATACGAAATTGAGGTGATTGTAATGGCGAAAAAGATGTATTGCAACAAATGTGGAAAAGAAATGGACTTCTGGGATAAACAAGAAGAGTTTTCAATCCACACACATTGCGGTTATGGCACGAAATTTGATGGGTCTGATTTAGAACTCGATTTGTGCTGTGATTGTATGGAAGAGCTGGCGGATAGTTGTAAGATACCTCCGGTAGCAAATGAAGAAAAATAATTATACATATTCAAGCTAATAAAATAATTTACAAGGAGTAAGAGATGAAAGTAGAAATTTTAAAACATCCAACAGATGATGACTGGCGGTTATGCCAGACCTGTACTCTTGTGACGGTTAGCAAGAAACCAGCGAAACCGCCAACAGAAGCGTGGAAAGTAAGATTGCTTAAAGCCAATCACTCTCCGGTAAGAACATTAGAGTTCTGCTTCAGACTGACAGATATCCCTTATTGGGTGTCTGTTCATCTTGTCAGACATGTTCATGCCACACCTTTCGTGTCTACACAGAGAGATGACAGACAGGATAAATACGAAAGAGGAGCCGCACGACAGGATGCGCCAGTAACAATGTGTTGGTTCATGAATGCGGAAGAGCTGATTACCATTGCTCATAAGCGACTGTGCAATCAAGCATCCAAAGAAACACGCGAAATCGTAAGAATGATTTGCGAAGAGGTTATCAAAGTCAATCCGGAGTTCAGGGAGTTACTTGTTCCGAATTGCCAGTACCGTGGCGGTATTTGTGAAGAGTTCAACTGTTGTGGATTGAATCAGAAATATTTGCCTCATATCGAATAGTGAGGTGATGGCAATGGAAAGCAGAATCCATAACAAACGCAAGATGAAACAGCTTATTGATTTCAAAGGATGCGCTATGGATGGCGGTATGTACCCAACAGATATTGATGGTGTGATTGAGTACAAAGACTCAAAATACATAATTTTCGAGGTGAAATACGGTGACTCAGAAATACCAATCGGACAAAGATTGGCTCTGCAAAGAATGGTCGATGATTTCACTAAATCAGGTAAGCAGGCGATTGTGCTTATATGCTCTCATACAGTTAAAAATCCAAACAAGCCAGTTGTGATGGCGTGGTGCAATGTCAGAGAGATTTATTACGGTGATGAGAAGCGCTGGCGTACTCCAGATAGAGAAATCAAGGTCAGAGAAGCGATTGATTGCTTTCAGAAATATTCAAACATTGTTTTAAACAAAGAAGAGGAGGCGAAAGAGCATGGAAGAACAGACAAGGCTTGATGATAGCGGAGAGCGTATCTCATACGGAGATGGCATGGCTATCAGGGAACCGTCAACAGGAAAGGGAAGATATGATTTGGTATCTCCATTTGCTATGAGACGACTTGCTCAGCATTACGAGAATGGCGCTCAGAAATACGCTGATAGAAACTGGGAAAAAGGAATGCCATTTTCAAGATATGTTGATTCAGCAAAGCGTCACTTAGACAAATACATAATGGGTATGACAGACGAAGATCATTTAGCTGCTGCTGCATGGAACATTTTTGCAATCATGCATCATCAGGAGCTTGGACAGACGGAGTTGGATGATATGCCACATTATGATTGTAAATATGAACATGAATAAGGAGAAAAATATGCAGAGAAAAGAAACAAACTATTACGACATCGATGTTGATATTGATGAAACACTCTTAAAAATGGGTCTGGTAGATGACATCTTCTACGTGAGAGACCTTAAACAGAGAAAGCTGTTTCTGACAGCTAATGTAGATCAGTTCTCCATAGGCGATATCACAAAACATATCATGCAGTACAACGCAGAGGATAAGGGAGTTCCGGTAGAACAGCGACAGCCGATTCTTCTGTACGTGGCGTCCAATGGGGGGGATGTCGATGCCGGTTTCGAGCTGATCGATGCCATCCTTGCAAGCAAAACGCCTGTTTACACTATCAATCTGGGCTACCAGTACAGCATGGGATTCTTAATTGGACTGGCAGGTCATAAGAGATACGCTACACAGAATGCGAAATTCCTTATGCATGATGGTTCAAACCTCATCTGGAATTCTGGAACAAAAGCACAGGATCAGATGGAGTTCCAGAAACGTGTAGAGCAGAGAATCAAACAGTATGTAATTGCACATAGCAACGTCACAAGTGAAGAGTATGACAGCAAATTACGTGTTGAATGGTATCTGTTTGCTGACGAAGCGAAGGAGAAAGGATTCTGTGACCACATCTTAGGTGTGGATTGCGATATGGATGAAATTGTGTAGGAGGCTTGACATATGGACAAGGAATATCTTGGATTTAAGGAACTCGTGATTACAGGGGAAGAGGCTAATGACCTCTTCAACCCTGAGTCTGAGAATACGTTCGGATGCCTGCAGAACGAATATTTGATTGCATCTGACGAACATGGAAGCGCCATCGGCAAATTCAAATGCGATGGACATAAAGTTGTGAAGATTCCGTATAAGGCTATCGAAACAAGATTCGCAGGAAAAGTAAAGCCTAGAAATCCGCAACAGGAACTTGCTATTGATATGCTTTATGACGAGAACACAACAGTCAAAATTATTGCAGGAAAATTCGGTACAGGTAAAGACTTCTTAATGTGTTCTGCCGCAATCGATCTGCTTGAGCATGATAAGTTCGAGAAGATCGTGTACGTCAGAAATAATATCGAGGTGAAAAATTCTAAACCAATCGGTCATTTACCAGGTTCTTATAATGAAAAACTCTTACCATTTGCGATGCCTTTAGCTGACCATTTGGGCGGAGTAGATGGTCTGGAACTGATGATTGGACATGGAAAGATTGAAATCGTTCACTTAGGATTTATCAGAGGTAGAGACATTAAGAACTCAATCATTATTTGTTCCGAAGCCGAGAACATGACAAGGGAACATATACAGTTACTTCTCGGAAGAGTCGGAGAGGGTTCCTCATTATGGATCAACGGAGATTTTAAACAGTGTGATGCAGAGGTATTCAGAGAGAACAGCGGTCTGATGATTGCCGTTGATAGGCTGAAAGGTCATCCAAAATTCGGATATGTGAAGCTTCTCAAGACAGAGCGAAGTGAAACAGCTGCTATGGCAGATTTGCTTGATTAGGAGGTAACTGAATGATTGTAATGAAGAGAGATGGTCGAGAAGACCAGTATACAAAAACAAAGATACATACGGCGATTTGTAAAGCAATCGTCGAAGTCAACGGAGCAGGGGATACTTCCCTTGCTACCGTTATCACAAATCGTCTGGACTCAAGATATCGTAAGAGAAAAAGAACAATTTCTGTGGAAGAAATTCAAGATGATATCGAAACAGAGCTGATGAAAGAGCAGGCGTTCGATGTAGCTAAAGCGTATGTAAGATATAGATACAAACACGAAATGAAGCGTAACGGCAGTGGGATTGAAAGAAAGATTCTCACGATTGTAGACGGTGTAAATGAGGAAGTAATACAGGAGAACTCCAATAAGAATCCAACAATCTTATCTACTCAGAGAGATTATATCGCAGGAGAAATTAGTAAAGATATTACAAGGAACACATTACTTCCGAAAGATATCCAGCACGCTCACGATGAGGGGATCATTCATTTTCATGATTCGGATTATTTCGTTCAGAGAATGCATAATTGTTGCCTTGTTAATCTCGGAGATATGCTTCAGAACGGTACGGTTATCTCTGATACATTAATCGAAAAGCCGCATAGTTTTTCTACAGCTTGTAATGTATCTACTCAAGTTGTAGCGCAAATCGCTTCAAACCAGTATGGTGGTCAGAGCATTTCATTGTCGGATCTTGCACCGTTTGTAGATGTAAGTAGAAGAAAGATTCGCATGGACGTAGAAGAAGAAATTGCAGCGTGCAATGGAGATGTCAGTAGTATTGATTCTATCGTAGAAAAAAGACTGAAAGAGGAAATCAAACGTGGAGTACAAACAATTCAGTATCAGGTACTAACATTGATGACAACGAATGGTCAAACACCATTTATTACTGTCTTTATGTATCTCGGGGAAGTAGAAGACGAGCGAACTAAAGCTGATTTGGCAATGATTATTGAAGAGGTTGTGCGACAGAGATATCAAGGCGTTAAAAATGAAAAGGGAGCATGGATTACTCCTGCATTCCCAAAACTGATTTATGTCCTTGAGGAAGATAATATTCGTGAAGATAGTAAATACTTCTATTTGACAAAATTATGTGCAAAGTGCTCTGTGAAACGTCTCGTACCGGATTATATCTCTGAAAAGATGATGCTGCAGAATAAGATTGATGCGAATGGTGATGGTCATTGTTTCCCATGCATGGGATGCAGAAGCTTTCTAACTCCTTATCTTGACGAGAACGGAAAACCTAAATATTATGGAAGATTCAATCAGGGTGTTGTTACGATTAATCTTCCAGATGTAGGACTTTCTGCTGTGAAAAAGATGGAAGGAATCACTTACGTTGATGGTGAGCAGTATCAGAAACGTAAGGAAGAAATTTTCTGGGAAATCTTTGAAGAGAGATTGGAGCTGTGCCATAGAGCGCTACGTCTTCGCCACGAAAGATTGCTCGGCACGCTGTCTGATGCTTCTCCAATTCATTGGCAGAATGGCGGTCTTGCAAGATTAAAGAAAGGCGAGACCATCGATAAGCTCCTGTATGGTGGCTACTCTACATTATCTCTCGGATATGCCGGGTTGTATGAATGTGTCAAGGCAATGACCGGAAAGAGCCATACAGACGATGAAGCAAAGCCGTTTGCACTTGCTATTATGCAGAAGATGAATGATAAATGTGCAGAGTGGAAAGCGGCAGAAAACATTGACTATTCATTATACGGGACTCCGATTGAGTCTACTACATATAAGTTTGCTAAATGCCTCCAGAAGCGCTTTGGAGTGATTGAAGGCATCACGGACAGAAACTACATCACAAATAGTTACCATGTTCATGTGACAGAAAAAATCAATGCATTTGACAAGCTCAGATTTGAATCAGAATTTCAGCTGTTAAGTCCTGGAGGAGCTATTTCATACATTGAAACTGCGAATTTGAGCAACAATGTAGAAGCGGCAATAAAGGTTATCCAGTACATCTACGATCACATCATGTATGCAGAATTGAACACAAAGTCTGATTTTTGTCAGGAGTGTGGATATGATGGAGAAATCAAGATCGTAGAGAACGAGGACGGAAAGTATATCTGGGAATGCCCGAATTGTGGCAATAGAGACAGAACTAAGATGAATATAGCAAGAAGAACATGCGGTTATATCGGAGTTAATGACTTCAATCAGGGACGTACACAGGAAATCAAAGAAAGATATGTACATTTAGGCGGTGAATAAAGATGTATTACGGCAAGATAAGAAATTGCGATATTGCGAATGGCAAAGGGGTAAGAGTGAGCTTATTCGTATCTGGGTGTAGAAATCATTGTAAGAATTGCTTTCAGCCAGAGACATGGAATTTTGATTACGGAACTCCATATACAGAAGAAACCGAAGAGTACATTATCCAGTTATTATCAAAGCCGTATATTCAAGGTCTGACAATACTCGGAGGGGAGCCGTTTGAACCAGAGAATCAACGTGGTTTAATACGACTCCTCAAAAGAGTCAAATCTGATTGTCCAGAAAAAGATATATGGTGCTATACAGGATATACTCTTGAGCAAGTATTAACAGATGGAGCTTCTTGCAGATGTGAGGTCACTGATACATTCCTTTCCATGATAGATACATTGGTAGACGGGCGGTTCGTAGAAGAATTAAAAGACATCACTTTAGAGTTTAGAGGCTCTTCAAATCAGCGAATAATTAGCATGAAAGAATGGAGAAAGCAGCATGAGCAGGAAGAATGAACTGAAAAGATCAATCGTATGGCATAGTATTAAATATGTCTTAACGGCAATATTTATGGTGCTTAATCTTCTCGGAATACTGCATTGGTATTGGGTGTGGATATTTTTCCCGATCCTGTTATCGCTTGGGCTAAAGATACTGGTATTAATTATACTCAGTTTCTTTGTTTGCGTATTACCGAGATGGACTGAAAGGTGGACTAAAGAATGAGAAGATTGTTTATTATGAGAAAAGATTTACATATGTCTACAGGAAAACTGCTTGCACAGGTGATGCATTGTTCCGAAGCATACTGGACTTCAAAGATTCGTAAGGGTAACTTATACCGAACAAACGATGGGCAGTATATGACACAGATGACAATGCCTGTTGATGTGTATATAGACTATGTATGCGGATCATTCACAAAGACAGTGTGCGAGGCAAAGAATAAGAACCAATTGCTTAAAGCAAAAGCCATTGCAGATGAGTTGGGTCTTGTGGAAGACATCGATTATGGGTGTATCTATGATAACTGCCTTACAGAACTTGAACCAGAAGAAGATAACGGTACAACACTTACTGGCATTTGGTTTTGTCCGTTAGATGATGAGATCGCTCACAAGATCAGTAAAAAATATCAATTATACAAATAGGAGAGAAAATAATGACAACAGTAAATATGAATGTAAATAAATTAAATAATGACTCCATTGTGCCTACAAAAGGCTCAGAATATGCAGCAGGGCTTGACTTATACGCATATATCGAATCAGGTGCTGTTGATATTCCAGCAGGAGCGACAGTAAAAATCGGAACAGGTATTGCAGCAGAAATTCCGGTAGGATGCTTTGGTGGCGTATTTGCAAGAAGCGGGCTTGCCGCAAAACGAGGCTTGAGACCATCCAACTGTGTAGGTGTGGTCGATTCTGATTATCGAGGAGAGATCATTGTTGCGATACATAATGATTCAGATAAGTGCGAAACAATTCACAATGGAGATCGTATTGCGCAGTTGGTTGTCATGCCGTACATTAATGTTAGCCTGCAGGAAGTTGAAGAGTTATCTGATACGAAACGTGGAGCTGGCGGGTTTGGTAGCACAGGAGTTTCGCTGTCATAACACAAAGAGGTGGGCGTAAGCCTGCCTCTATTTTATAAGGAGATATTATACATATGGAAAAAATATTGATGAGCCTCAAAGAGGTGTGCGAGTACACAGGGTGGGGAGAAACAAAGGTCAGAGAAATACTAAAAAGACCTAATAGTACGTTTACAGTGATACTTGGAAATAGGCTGTATGTTAATAAGAAGAAATTTGATGAATACTTAGATAGATGCGCGAAATACCATATCCCTGTGTAAAAGTTTGCTGTTGTATTTTTGCGTAAAATAGTGTAATGTATATGTGTAAGTTGATGCTGTAGTCAATACAGAAAGGAATATTGATTATGGGAAGAGACTTAAATGGTAAAGAACTGGGTAGAGGATTTAGTCAGAGAAAGGACGGTAGATACGAAGCCAGAGCCGTTATATGCGGCACAAAAATAGATATTTATGACATGAATCTAGCAAAGCTGAAAAAGGAATTTGAAGCTGAGAAAGCTAGAGTGTTACGAGACGAAAAGAATGTAAGACCTAACGTCACATTTGGAGAGTGGTATCAGGAATGGTTTGAAAAGTGTAAATCACCTCAGTTAAAATCTGATGTAAGCAGAAAGACGTATGACAGAAAAGTAAGAAATACCTACTGTAAAATTCTCGGAGAGAAACGAATGGAAAATATCTCTCAGATGAATGTGCAGGCTGCTACAACAGAGTTGATTGAGAAAGGATATACAGACCGTTCTGTAAGAGAAGCTCTTGGAATTGTGAACGAATGCATGGAGATTGCTATTGTAAATCACATCATCAATGTAAATCCATGCGTAGGGATTAAAATCCAGAATGCAAACGAGCGTAAAGAAAGAAGAGTTATGAAGCAGTGGGAACAGGACTTATTCTTGAATGAGGTCAAGGATAGGTATTACTATGAAGCGTACAAGATTCTTCTTTTAACTGGAATGAGAATCGGAGAGTTCTCTGGGTTGCAATGGCGAGATGTTGACTTCGAGAATAAAGTCATCAATATTAATAGATCCATGCAGACCGCATATATTGATGGAAGAAAAATCGAAGAACTTACTACACCGAAAACAGCTAACTCATACAGAGCGATCCCGTTCTTTGGAGAGACAGAAGCTTGTTTGAAGAGCTGGAAGAAGAAACAGGATGAGTATAAGAAACGTTTGGGTGACAGATGGAGAGCAAGACCTGAGTTAGGTAATCTTGTCTTCACAAGCACTGTAGGATCGCCTGTGACCCGATATGTCATTGTACATGACATAGACAAAGTAGTCCAGAGCATCAATCTCAAAGAGATGACAAAAGCATTCAGAGAGCACAGAGAGCCAGTGATGTTTGAACACTTACATCCACATGCTTTTCGTCACACATTTGCAACACGTTGTTTTGAAAAGGGGCTTGACCCATTGTTTGTACAGAGTATAATGGGACATGCCAATTATGCAACTACGGTGTCATATACACATATATTAGACGATTTGCGTCAGAAAGAGGTGCAGAAGGTTGGTAACTTCTTAGAATAAGAGAGTTGCGTAAACCTTACATTGCGTCGAGATTGAAGAATCCGCGATACAGTAAGATCAAAAAGAGTTGCGTAAAAGTTGCGTAGATAGCAGAATTTAATCTCCGTAAGCCCTTGAAATACAAGGAGTTAAGAAAATACTTCGCAATTCAGATGAACGCATAATTCAACTGTGAATTTGTAAGAATAACGCAAAAATATAAAACCCTCATAAATGTGCAGAAAATACACGATTTATGAGGGTTTTTTACTGTCACAGGCAGTATCCATCGGAAATGCAGTAAGTGCCCTGAAGGATACCGTCCCCGGAGATTTCCCGGCAATGAATCTTTCGGAGATTTGTGAATTAATCCAGGAACATAAATCGAATGGTCCGGTAATGGAGATGAAACGTTAAACATAAGAAAAGAGGAACAAATTTGAAAAAACAAGACAAAAGAAACTGGCCGAAAGCAGTGATTCAGATCCTTTCTTTCCTGCTGATCCCGGGCTTGTTTGAGGCGCAGTTTTCTGCGGTTGGGACGATTATTTCCGCAGTTTATCAGGGGACGGTTTTGTGGGAACGGATCAGGTATTCGGTATGGATGGTGCTGGCGACGGTTCCGGCGGTGATTATTGTGGGACGGTTTTTCTGCGGATATTTCTGCAGCTTCGGGGCTGTGCAGGATTTTCTGTGGTTTGCAGGAAATAAGCTGAAAAAGCGGTTTCGAAAAGCAGGTGCGAAAAACCTGCATTCAAATTCAAAGAAGAGTGGAAGAAATGTTCCAACAGGCTGGATCAAATATGGTGTGCTCCTGTTCTGGGCAGTCTTCGTATGGAGCGGTATGATAAAATGGAACATCGCAGGGCCGTGGCAGGTGTTTGGACAGTACAGTTCCATCGGACACTGGCCGGGTGTGAAGCCGATGTTTTCGATTGGCGGTGCGCTGATTCTGGTGATTTTCGTCGGATCCGTCTTAATCCAGCGCTTTTTCTGCCGGTATCTCTGTCCCATGGGAGCCATCTACAGCCTGATTTCCAGATGTACGCTGTTAAAAATTGTAAAACCGCGGAGCAAATGCGGAAGCTGCCGTCTCTGTACTGCAAAATGTACCATGGGAATTGATCTGACAGAAAAAGAGCAGACGGCAGGCGGCGAGTGTATTGGATGCGGGGTATGTATAAACGGATGTCTGAAGAACAATGCACACTGGAAGTACCGATACAGCGTGTGGATCGGTGTCGGGGTGACCTGCCTTACGATTGCAGCGTCACAGTTCCTGATCCGGAGCGAGAGCGGTTCCGTTGGTAAGACAGCAGGTGATGCGGCCATTGATACGGCAGAACAGAATCTGGACAGCAGATTCCAGGACGGCACTTATTCCGGAAGTGGAGAAGGCTACCGCGGAACCGTGACCGTTTCCGTAAAAGTGGAACAGGGAACGATAACCGGACTGACGATAGAGAACGCCGAGGATGATCAGACATATCTGGACAGAGCAAAGTCAGGAATCTTTTCGGAAATCATGAAAAAACAGAGTGCCGAGGAGATAGATACCGTTTCCGGCGCCACCTACAGCAGTAAAGGGTTGATTGAGGCCACTCAAAATGCGTTAAAAGAAGCCGCCGGAGATGAGAATACTGTACAGGAAAATACAGCATCTGAATCGACGGATACAACGGAAGAAAAACAGGCATTCCTGGACGCCGGCCGTTTCCACGACCTGAAAGACGGCATCTGCACGGGTACCGCCGATGCCTTCCGCGGGGATGTCGAAGTGCAGGTAACGGTAGAAAACCAGAAAGTGACCGACATCTCCATCCTTTCCTACTGCGACACCGAGGAATACTTTTTCCGTGCAGCGCCTTACGTGATAGGGCAGATGAAAGAAGAACAGAGCCTTAACATCGACGCCTTGAGCGGTGCCACCTACAGCAGCAACGGTATCATTCACGCCACCGCCAATGCACTCGAAATCCCGGAAGACGAATATGCACCGCGTCCTGGCCGGGATCTGGCACATAAGCAGAAAGAGCACGGTCATATTGTAAAACATACGATCGAGAGCCAGGAGCAGTATGAAGAAAAAGTAAAAGAATACGAAGACGCACAGAATTAAAAAACAAAAATAATCTCAAAATAAGCACTGTAAATACATTCATCTGTATTTGCAGTGCTTTTCTGCTGTAACAGAACCCCGCCCGACTGCATCAAAAATATAAAAAATTTAACAATCATTTGATATAGACCTTATAGGAACAGGATAGCAGTTAAAATACAAATGTGCTACGATCGTGATTGTAGTAAAAAATATTCTGAAAGAAATGGCAGGAACAGTAAAAATACAGCGGTTAGGCTGGAGTCTGGAATGGATGCAGCGCATATCTGAAAAAGGAAACGAAAACCTGGGACAGCTGGGATATACGGATCATTCGCAGAAACACTGTATGCAGGTTGCCCATCATGCAGAGTACGGTACACTTCTTGCAAATGAACTTTTAAAAGAAACGGATATGACGTTGGAAGACAGAGTAACCATCGTTCCTCGGTTCTGCAGTTATTGCAGCTGTAAAACTGGCAGGCGGAACGATCAACGTGGCGGTTGCATGCCTGGCGATTTTATTTGCACTGGGATTTGTTTTCCTGAAAATTGCAGATCGGCAGCCGATGGCGGGGGAGAGATAAAACAGAACATAGCATAAAAAATCTCAAAGCAGGAGAGAAATCCGCTTTGAGATTTTTTGCGTTTCACTCCGGGGTTCCGCAATGAGAGGTTTTGTGGTACAATAAGCAGTGAGTCGGGCCGCAGGGGATGAGGGGGCCTGAAAAATATGAATCATACAGACAGGATGAAACAAAATGGAAAAAACCAAAAAACTGGCGGTAGGCATTTTAGCGCATGTCGATGCGGGAAAGACGACGCTGGCAGAGGGAATTTTATATAAAACAGGCCAGATCCGGAAAGCCGGAAGAGTGGATCACAAGGACGCCTTTCTGGACACGGAGGAACTGGAAAAAGCAAGGGGTATCACGATCTTTTCCAAACAGGCCGTGCTGAAGCTGAACGAGACGGAGGTCACACTCCTTGACACGCCGGGCCATGTGGATTTCTCGGCGGAGATGGAGCGCACTTTACAGGTCATGGACTATGCGGTTCTTCTGATCAGCGGTGCGAACGGCGTGCAGGGTCATGTGGAAACCCTGTGGCGGCTGCTCGCGCGGTATGAGATCCCGGTCTTTCTCTTTATCAACAAGATGGATCAGCCGGGCACGGATGCGGAAAAACTGCTGGAAGAACTGCAGAGCCGTCTCTCAGAGCACTGCCTGAATTTCTCGCAGGATCTCCAGAACGCAGAATTGCTGGAAGAACTCGCCATGTGTGATGAGGACGTGCTGGAGCAGTATCTGGAAACGGGAAGCGTGGAAGAAGACCAGATCCGCACGATGATCGCAGAGCGGAAGGTTTTTCCGTGCTGCTTTGGCTCTGCACTCAAGATGGAGGGCGTGACGGAATTTCTGAAAATTCTGGACCGGTTTACAAAAACGCCGGAGTACGGCGGGGATTTTGGTGCGCGCGTTTTTAAGATTTCAAGGGACACGGCAGGAAACCGTCTGACGCATCTGAAAATCACGGGCGGCGTGCTGAAGGTGAAGCAGATGCTCGGCGAAGAAAAGGCAGACCAGATCCGTATTTATTCCGGTGCGGGCTATACGATGGTACAGGAAGCACCGGCGGGGACGATCTGTGCCGTAACGGGACTGAACAGCACTTTCTCCGGTCAGGGCATCGGCAACGAAACCGAGGCGGAAAAACCGGTGCTGGAGCCGGTGCTGACGTACCGCATCGAGCTTCCGCCGGACTGCGATGTCCATCAGATGCTTGGAAAACTGCGCCAGTTAGAAGAAGAAATCCCGGAGCTCCACATTGTCTGGAATGAGCGCCTCGCGGAAATCCATGCGCAGGTCATGGGTGAGGTGCAGATCGAGATCTTAAAGAGTCTGATCCACGAGCGTTTCGGCGAATGGGTGGAATTCGGAGCCGGAAATATTGTATACAAAGAGACGATCCGCAGTACCGTGGAGGGTGTCGGCCATTTCGAGCCGCTGCGCCATTATGCGGAAGTTCATTTGCTGCTGGAGCCGGCAGAACCGGGCAGCGGACTGCAGATTGGAACCGTCTGCAGCGAGGACACCCTGGACCGCAACTGGCAGCGTCTGATCCTCACACATCTGCTGGAGCGGAAGCATCCCGGCGTGCTGACCGGGTCGGAGATTACCGATATGAAAATCACGCTGGTCAAGGGCCGTGCGCACATTAAGCACACCGAGGGCGGCGACTTCCGCCAGGCGACGTATCGTGCGGTGCGGCAGGGGCTGAAAAAAGCAGAATCCGTTCTGCTGGAGCCGGTCTATGCGTTCCGTCTGGAAATTCCGTCGGAATCGACGGGACGGGCGCTGAACGATATCCAGCGGATGTACGGCAGCTTTGAACCGCCGGAAATGGAAGGCGATATGACAGTGATCACCGGAACCGCACCGGTTGTGACGATGCAGGATTATCAGAAAGAAGTGACTGCTTACAGCCGGGGACGCGGAAGAGTGTTCTGTACCTTAAAAGGATATGAGCCGTGTCACAACGCGGAGGAAGTGATTGCCTCCATCGGCTACGATTCCGAGGCGGATGTGGAAAATCCGACGGGTTCTGTGTTCTGTGCCCACGGGGCAGGCTTTGTCGTTCCATGGAATGAAGTGGAAGACCATATGCATCTGGAATACACGCTGGAAAATCCGGAAGAAGAAAGCGATTCAGCCGAATCTGCGGCAGACCGGAGCGGCGGAGCATCCTCTGTGCAGAAAGCAAAAAAAGCATCTGACCGCGTGCCGATGGCAGCTTCCCTGCAGGAGGCAGAGGAGCTGGAAGAAATCTTTACGAGGACATACGGCAAAGTGGAGCGGAAGCGCGCCGGTTTCGAGCGGCGGACACGTCCGGTCACCTCGTCGTCCGGCATCGGGGATCCCAAATATGCAAAATCAAACCGCCCGAAGGAGCCGCAGGAGGAATATCTGCTGGTGGATGGCTATAACGTTATTTTTGCATGGGATGATTTAAATGAGCTGGCGAAGTATAATATTGAGAGCGCCAGAGGAAAACTGATGGACATCCTGTCAAATTATCAGGGATATAAAAAAATGACGCTGATTCTTGTCTTTGATGCCTACAAAGTAAAAGGCAACCAGGGTGAGGTCGGCATGTACCATAATATTCATGTCGTTTATACGAAAGAGGCGGAGACGGCTGACCAGTACATCGAGAAAACGGTTCACAGGATCGGCCACAACGGCAACGTAACGGTGGCTTCCTCGGACGGTCTCGAGCAGATCATCATTATGGGAGCGGGCGCGCATCGTCTCTCCGCACGGGATCTGCGCACAGAGATTGAACATACAAACGGCCAGATCCGGGAAAACTATCTGGAGAAAGAACAGAAAACGAAGTCGTACCTGCTGGAGAACGCCTCCGGAGAACTGGGAGACTTTTTAAAAGAGCTGGAAGAAGAGCGAAAAAAAGAGAGTAAAAAGAGCAAAGGAAAGGCTTAAGATGAATTACGCAATCATACTATCGGGGGGAATCGGAACGAGAATGCAGATGGGGGATTTTCCGAAGCAGTATCTGGAAGTGGAAAAGAAACCGATTCTGCTGTATACGCTGGAGCAGTTTCAGAAAAGCAGTGCCGTTGAGAAAATCGTCATCGTGGCGGCAGATGCCTGGAGAGAGAAGATCCGCGGATGGATGGAAGAAGACGGGATTACGAAATTTCTCGCCTTTGCGGATGCCGGGGATACGCGGCAGGAATCCATTCATAATGGCCTTACCGTCTGCATGGAGGATTCCGTATCGGAGAACGACGGTGTGATCATCCACGACGGCGTGCGGCCTCTGGTGAGCGGACAGCTGATTGGCGACTGCCTTGCGGCGCTTGCCGATCATGAGGGCTGTATGCCGGTGCTGCCGATGAAGGACACGATCTATCAGAGCAGCGACGGAACGAAAATTGACCATCTGCTGGAGCGCAGCACGCTGTTTGCCGGTCAGGCGCCGGAAGCCTTCCGGCTGCATCCGTACGCGAAGATCAACCGGGAAGCATCGAAAGAGGAGCTGTCCCTCACAAGGGGAACGAGTGAAATTGCCTACCGCCATGGAATGGATGTGGCGATGATCCCAGGGGATGAGCGGAACTTTAAGATTACAACAAGGAGCGACCTGGAGCGTTTCTGTACGATTGTGGAAGGAGAAACGAAATGAGAGCATACGAGCTGCATGGAGTCAATGATTTAAGAAGGGAAGACATCGAAAAACCGGAAATCCCATCCGGCTGGGTTCTGGTGCAGGTAAAGGCATCAGGAATCTGCAGCTCCGATATTCCGCGGATTTTCACAAACGGAACATACCATTTTCCAACGATTCCGGGTCACGAGTTTTCAGGCGTGGTTGCCGCATACGGCGAGGGTGTGCCGGAAGAGCGAGTTGGAAAACGGGTCGGCATTTTCCCGCTGATCCCATGCCGCACCTGCCCGCAGTGCCGGCAGAAAAAATATGAGATGTGCGAACACTACGATTACCTCGGCTCGCGCCGGGACGGCGGCTTTGCGGAATACGTGGCCGTGCCGGACTGGAACCTGATGGAGCTGCCGGAAAACGTCAGCTTCCGCGAGGCAGCAATGCTGGAGCCGCTCTCTGTGGCGCTTCATGCGGTGAAACGAAGCGGTGTGAAGCCGGGCGATACCGCAGCAGTGATCGGAACGGGCATGATCGGTTTTGCAGCGGCAGCGTGGGCGAAAGCGCTCGGCGCCGAAACCGTTTTTGTGATTGGACGGGGCGAAGCAAAACGTGCGATCGCAGAACAGATCCCGGGCATCTCATATGTGACGGAAGAGGAGAGTAAAGCGATTCAGGCGGATGTTGTAGTAGAAGCGGTCGGAACGCCGCAGGCCGTTTCCAGTGCAGTTCTTCTTGCAAGACCGGGCGGAAGCATCGTGCTGATGGGAAATCCATCGGGCGATCTTGCGATGGAAAAGAACGTGTACTGGCGCATCCTGCGCAAACAGCTGAACCTGATGGGAACGTGGAATTCTTCTTATGAAAAAGATGAAGCCTGCGACTGGACGGAGGCACTCGATGCGCTTTCGAAGAAGAAAATCCCGGCACAGGCGCTGATCACGCACTGTTTCCCGTCCGAAAAGCTGATGGACGGACTGGAACTGATGAAAAATCATAAAGAGCCATACTGTAAAGTAATGGTTTCATGGGAGTAGAAATATGAGAAAAAGTCAGATATCGGCATCCATGATGTGCTCAAACCTTGTGGATCTGCAGGTGACGATCGATGTATTTGAAAAAGAAAAAGTCGAATATCTCCATATCGATGTGATGGACGGCGAGTTCGTTCCGAACTTCGGCCTTGGCGTCGACTACATCCGCGGACTGCGGGAACTGACGAGTATTCCGCTCGATCTTCATCTGATGATTAAAGACCCGGAGTACAAGCTGCCATGGATCGGCATTCACAAAGAGGACATCGTGACGATTCATTATGAGAGCACTTTCCAGGTGCAGCGCGCGCTCGATTACCTCGTGCCGTACGGCTGCAAGCGGTTCCTCGCGATCAACCCGGCGACACCGATCGGGCAGATCGAGGAAGTGCTTGATTATATCGACGGCGTCAATCTTCTGATGGTGAATCCGGGCTTTGCCGGACAGAAAATTGTGCCGAGTACGCTGCGCAAGGCGGAAAAGCTGCAGAAATTTCTGCAGGAGATGCACCGGGAGGACATCATTTTAGAAGTGGACGGAAACATTACGAAGGAGCACGGCGCGACGCTGCGTTCCTGTGGAGCCAGCATTTTTGTGGCGGGAACTTCGAGCATTTTCTGCACCGATGTATCGCACTTCGAAGAAAAAATCCGAGAATTCCGGAAAGCAGTGGAATAAGAAAAAGAACTGCCTTCCCAGGATGCACGGTTTGAAAAACAGACGAATACTGTAAAGTGAGAAATGACGGAGTGTGTCATATGGTAGAATTGCTTCTGCTTGCTGCGGCGCTCTCAGCCGATAACTTTGCAGTAAGCATCGGATATGGAAGCAGCAATACGAGAATTTCACCCGGCATGACGGCGCTGCTGAATCTGTTTTGCAGTGCTGCCCTGGTTGCTTCCGCGCAGTTTGGAAAAAGATTTCTGCAGTCCGCAGGACCGGAATGGGGAACCAGAGTGGGTGCGGGCTGCTTTTTTCTTATGGGAACGCTGAAAATTTTTGAAGAACTGAGAAAACGCAGAAGAAAAAAGCAGGGAAAACCAGAAACAAGACTGGAACATCTGGAAAAACAGCTCCACCCACTGGAATTTGGCCTGCTGGCGGTTTCGATGTCGGTGGATGGAATTGTCTCCGGCGTCTTTGCCGCGGATCTTCCGGTGACAGGAGGACAGATCTTTTTTGCCTCCTTCGCGGTCGGAATGGCGGCGATGTATGCCGGAACTGCCATCGGAAAAAAGACGGGGCAGAAAAACGGCGGAAACGGAGCACTGTTCGGAGGAATTCTGTTCTATTTACTGGCGTTTTTAAAGCTCACATAGAATTACATGTAAGAAAGAAAAACCAGCAGATCCCGGCGTAAAATTGACAAGCCCGTGCAGATATGCTATAAAAGTAGGAGGTTTGCTGCTGGAAAATTTAAAAAACAGATGCAGCAGACAAAGTAAGAGAGGAAAATACATGATTTCAGTAGTAATCCCTTCGTACAACGGTGCAGAAACACTGTTTCAGGCAATCGACTCAGTCCTTTGCCAGACAACAAAAACCCCGCTGGAAATCCTGGTGATCGACGACCATTCCACGGACGATACGATGGAAAAGATGGGGCGTTACGGAGAAAATGACCGGGTACGGTATATCCGGAATGAGACAAACAAAGGAGCGTCCGCATCCAGAAACCGCGGTGTACAGCTCGCAAAGGGCGATTACATTGCCTTTCTGGACGCGGATGATTACTGGGATCCCGAAAAACTGGAAAAGCAGGAAAAAGCCCTTGCAAAGACCGGTGATGTGCTCTGCTGTACGGGTCGGGAGCTGATTTACGATCAGGAACCGGAAAAGCAGAAGATTTTTTCTGTCCCGGAGCGGATCACCTACAAAATGCTGTTGCGCGGCAACGTGATCGGCTGCTCGTCGGTACTGGCCAAAAGAAGCGTTCTGCTGGAATTCCCGATGGAAAAGGACGAGTGCCACGAGGATTATCTGGACTGGCTGCGGATCCTGAAAAAATACGGGACAGCCTGCGGTGTGGATGAGCCTTTGCTGAAATACCGGCTGTCCAGCACAGGAAAATCGGGGAATAAACTGCATTCTGCAGGAATGACTTACCGTGTTTACCGCGAGCTGGGAATGGGAACGTTCCGCTCCCTGTACTGTTTTGCGTGCTATGCCGTAAACGGTGTGCGGAAGTATTACGGTAAGGGCAAAAAGAGAGGAAGAGATTGATGAACTATAAAAACAGGGAACAGTACAAACATCTGATGCGTGTCCTGGCGGTCGCGGCGATTGTGCTTCTGGAATGCGCTGTTTTTTCTGTGTTCTGGGACAGATACTATGCGAGCCACCTGTGGCTGGAGCCGTTCTGGGATAAGGGAAATCAGATTATCGTCGTGATCTACGGTATTTTTCTTCTGGTTTTCATGTACATTTACGGCGGCATGAAGATCGGCTACATGAAGGGAAGCAGCATCATCTATTCCCAGATGATGACGGCATTCTGTGCCAATGCGCTGATGTATCTGCAGATTATCCTGCTGTGGCGCCACCTGCCGTACATTCTGCCGATGGTCGGCATGACACTCGTGGACTTTGCGCTGGCAGGCATTGTATCCTGGCTTTTTGAGAAGACGTTTGCGCGTCTCTTTCCGCCAAGAGAGGTGCTTCTGATTTACGGTGAATACCCGATGGAAAGCCTGGAGCTGAAGATGAACCAGCGGCCGGACAAGTATATTGTAGCACATAAGGTGAGCGTGGAAGTGGGAGAGAAAGAGCTCTGCCGCCAGATTGACGCATACGGTCAGGAGGGCGTGATCCTGGGCGATCTTCATTCGGAGCTGCGCAACCGTCTGCTGAAATATTGCTATGCGAAAGAAATCCGTGTCTATCTGACGCCGAAGCTGTCGGATATTATGGTACGGAAAGCGGAAGCGCTCCATATTTTCGATACACCGCTTCTGCTCGCGCGAAACAGTGGTCTTTCGTTTGATCAGAGATTCTGCAAGCGCCTGCTGGATCTGCTCGTATCGACGATTCTTCTTGTGATCACGTCGCCGATTATGCTGATCGCAGCGCTCTGCATCAAGTTGTATGACCATGGCCCGGTGTTCTTTAAACAGAAACGTCTCACGATCGGCGGAAAAGAATTCTATGTCTACAAATTCCGAAGCATGATCGTGGATGCCGAAAAAGACGGCGTAGCCCGCCTGGCAACGAAGAACGACAGCCGCATTACGCCGGTCGGGAAGGTGATCCGCGCGACGAGAATTGATGAGCTGCCGCAGCTTCTGAACATTTTCAAGGGCGATATGAGCGTCGTCGGACCGCGCCCGGAGCGGCCGGAGATTGCAAAGGAATATGAGGAATCGATTCCGGAGTTTGCTTACCGTCTGAAAGTAAAGGCAGGCCTTACCGGCTACGCCCAGATTTACGGAAAGTACAACACGACCGCATACGATAAGTTGAAGCTGGATCTGATGTACATAGAGAGCTATTCGATTTTAGAGGATCTGAAGCTGATTCTTGCAACCTTTAAGATTGTCTTCACAAAGGAGAGCACAGAAGGGCTCGAGGAAGGACAGACGATCAGCCTGAACGCAAAGGAAGAGGAGAAAAAAGATGTTTAATACCGAGGACGAAATTCTGCGTCGGCTGCAGGAAAAAAATCTGGAAATGGCCGTCATGTTTTACCACTGGTGCCAGAGAAACCATCTGACCTGTTATCTCTGCGGCGGCGGCTGTATCGGTGCAATCCGCCACGGCGGCTTTATTCCGTGGGACGATGATCTCGACTTTTTCATGCCGCGGAAAGATTACGAGAAGTTCCTGAAAATCTGGGATACGCAGGAGGAGAGTAAAATCTACAAGCTCGAGTACCCGAAAGAGGGCTTCTGCAATGCGCACACGTTTGCGAACATCCGCGACAGCCGCACCACGCAGGTGAAAAAGGAGCAGGTCAATATGGATCTCTGCCACGGCGTTGCGCTTGATATTCTCCCGATCGAGGGCTATGCACCGGGAAACCTTGCGCGGAAATGGCAGGTGATCGAGGGAAAGATTTTCCAGCTCTTCTGCACGCAGGTTATTCCGACCAAAGAACGCCACGGCGCGTTTATGCATTACCTGGGAACGATTCTGCTGGCGCTGGCTCCGACGCAGAAGATGCGGTACCGGATCTGGAAGCAGGCAGAGAACTATATTACAAAATTTGATATCGACAGCCCACGGGTGGACGGCATCACCGAGATGTGCGCACCGCAGGCGATTCTCCGGAAATATCCGAAAAAGATTTTTGCATCGGCGATGGAGGTTCCGTTCGAGAATGAGCGCCTGCCGATTCCGGTCGGATATGACACATATCTGCGCATGGCGTTCGGCGATTATATGAAACTGCCGCCGAAAGAACAGCAGAAAGGGCACCACGATGCGGCGTTTCTGGATCTCGATCATCCGTATGAGCAGTATAAGGGGATACACTACTGCTGTAAGAAATAAAGAAAGAGGATAAAACAATGCCGGAAATTTCAATCATTACCCCGGTGTATCAGGCAGAAAAATTTTTAAAAAAATGTGTGGATTCCATTCTCTCCCAGTCTTTTACGGACTGGGAGCTGCTTCTTGTAGATGATGGAAGCACCGACAAGAGCAGTGAAATCTGCCGGACATACGCAGAACAGGATGCGCGGATCCGTTATCACCAAAAAGAGAACGGCGGCGTCAGTTCGGCGCGGAATGCGGGCGTTGCGCTTGCAGAGGGGCGTTATATCACGTTTGTGGACAGCGACGATTTCGCAGCGGAGGATCTTCTGGAAACACTGTATCGTCTGGCGGAAAAATATGATGCCGAAATGAGTATCTGCCGCGGATACGATCTCTATGAAGGAAGGCCGGTGCCGGATCTGAAACAGGAGGGAATCGAATCTGTGACCGACAGCGAGGAGGGACTGCGCCAGGTGATGAAGGCGCGCGTGTTCGGCGTGATGCCGTGGGGCAAGCTGTATCGGAGAGAGATTTTCGAGGGCGTTGTCTATCCGGAGAAAACAATCGCCGAGGATGCATACGTCATCGTTCCGTTAATGGAGCACTGCCGGAAGGTGGCCTTTTCCACAGCACAGAAATACTATTATGTGCACCGGCGCGAAAGCCTCACGACAAGCGGTTTTCGCTGGTCAGATCTGGGTTCGGTGGAAGTATGGGATCATAATCAGAATGTCGTGGAAGAACGCCACCCGGCGCTGAAAAAAGAAGCAGGTGTGCGCTGCTGCTGGGCGCGGTTTTTCGTGCTGGACAAGCTGATGCTGTTGGAAACCATGGACGCGGAGAAAAAGGCGCTTGCGAAGAGGCTGGCAAAAGAGCTTAAAAAGCATCCGCTTCTGGTACTGGAAGGCGATCACTTCACGAATGGGCGGAAAATCGCCTATCTGACCCTGTTTCTGGGAACCGGAATTTACCGGCAGTGCGTTCGTGCACTGTTCCGGAAAAGAAATTTATAAAAAATGCGGCAGAAACGAATGAGATTTTCGTTTCTGCCGCATTTTTATATGGATTTTTCTAGCTTTCTTTTTCGGAAAGCAGAACACCGTTTTTATCAAACACATACGTTGTTCCGTCAATTTTTTTCGTCCCGGTGACGCATCCGCCCCAGCTCTGGAAATAATATGTTTTTCCGTCAATTTCTGCCCAGCCGGTCTGCATGGAAGCATCATCGTTGAAGTAATACCAGTTGTTTTTATAATAGAACCACTGCGATTTTCTCGCACCGCCCCAGCTGTAGGTAAAGTACCAGACACCGTCCCGGATCACCCATTGGTTTGCCGGCATGACGCCGTTTTCATCAACAAAATAAAGATTGTTATCATACGTAAAGGCTTCATCCGTTTTCCGTGTACAGTCCTCATTAATATAATAGTATTTATTCTGAAGCAGCAGCCAGCCTTCGTGTGCGGCACCGCCCCAGCTTCTGAGATAATAATAGTTTCCATCCCATTTCAGCCACTGGTTCTGATACATTTTTCCGCTCTTATTTACAAAGTAGAGATTGTTGTCATACAGGAAACTTTCGTTCTGCTTTAGGGAACCGTCCGCATTCATAAAATACCAGGCGCCATCGATCTGATACCAGCCATTGGTTACGCAGGAATATTTCTGTACATAATACCAGGCACCGTCATGGTACAGCCAGGTGCTGCCGGAAATACCGCCCCAGGAAAGAAATTTGACGCGGTAACCGTTTAAGGTAAGTGTCGTATTGCGTGCGGCACCTCCCCATGTGTAAAAATAGTACATCGTTTTGGTCTCTGGATCAGCGTGCCATCCGGACGAATACATAATACCGGTATCCTTGGCGAGATAGTACCAGTTGTTGCTGATAAACTGCCATCCGGTCTGCATCTCACCGCTGCCGGAAAAATAATAGTAATCTCCATCAAGCAGAAGCCAGCCTGTTGTCATAATGCCGTCCGCGCCGAGGTAATACGTTTTGCGGTCGAGGGTGAGCCAGCCGGTATACGGTGTTTCATCATCGTTGTAGTAATACCATTTTCCATCCCGTTTTACCCAGCCGATGACGTGGCGTTCGTTTGTGATCACGCCGTTTTCATCAGCGGTATATTCGATGCCCGTTTCTGTGTCGCGCCAGGAAGTGGAGCATACGAGAAGATGGCTGCTGTCTGCATAATATTTCTGTCCGCCGCGGGTGAAAAATCCGCTGTACGGGATGCCGTCATGATAAGCAACGAGCTTGGAAGAACGGCCGCGGTAAATTTCATAGGTATCATCCACGTTGGAAGTGACCGCGGAACCGGAAAAGTCAGCAATGACTGCCGGAAGATCGCCGGAATATTCTGTCGTGGAAAATACGCGCAGCCCCAGAGAGGTCAGGGTCTCGACGGTATCGTTATCCATAATACGGAAGTCACCGGTCTGGATAAAATATTCCGGGTTGACGGCAGCAAGATAGTCTGCATCGACAGCATTCGGATATCCGTGATGATTGGAAGTCATCAGATCAATGCTGTACAGTCCGTAGTTCGAAACAATCCGGCTGGCATCGCCCTCGACGTCGTCGATATCGCTCGTCAGAAAAGCGCGGTGGTCGTTTGCGGAGGCAATTACACCAAGACAGAACTGGTTGGCGTCCTCTTTTGGACTTGTGAGATAATCTTCCTCGTAGTTGACAATCTGGATCTGGAAATTTCCAAAAGCAAAATCAGGAGATCCTTCTTCTGCGGAGGCGGCACCGGGATTCAGATGCTGGATCAGGGTCACACCTTCAGTCTCTTCTACAGTAGTAAGAAGCTGGTCGTAGACATAAAGATTGTCCCAGAGACGCGCAGTATTATAGATATAACTGTCATCATACGGGAGCAGATAAACCCGGTCGGGGGAATACAGCCGCACGATGGTATCGCCGGTTCCAATATGGTCGCTGTGCGGATGTGTTGCAACATAAAACTGCAGATTATCGGAGGTGACACCGAGGGAGTCCAGGTAGGAGAGTACCTCATCGTCGTAGCCGGTCGACGTTGTGATGCCGCTGCGCAGCGGATAACGCGGATCAGATCCGTCAGGGTAATCCCAGTCCTCGCCGGAGTCTACCATGCCGAAAATTTTCTGGCCATTATCGTCTACACTTTCCAAAACGATGGCATTGGAGCCGCTGTCGAGTGTCAGAATGTGAATTTTTGCTGTAGTATCAGCCGCATGTGTGTTTTCCGGGGTGAGAAAAAGAAAAGCAGCGGCAAGGGATGCCGCGCCGATGGAAAACACGGATCTGCGGGTATGCCGGGAAAAAGGCATATCAATGGCTCCTTTCGTAACATATATCATTAAAACAAAAAGTAAAACAGCCGGGCGGAAAATAAGCGCTCGACATCACAATTATACAAAATTTCAGGGAAAAGTCAATGTTTATTAGAATTTCGATTACTTGACGCAGACAGGGCATCATGTTAGAATGAGTGGGATTGGGAATGTAAGGAAAAGAAAGGAACCAAACATGATTATCTTATTAAAAATGCCGGCACTGTTTCTGGGAATGCTCGCAGTGTTCTGCTGCCTGGGTTCTTTTTTTATCAGAGAAAACAGGTATGAGAGCGGACATCTGGGTGAAACTGTGCTGTTTGGCTTTATTGCATATTACTTCTTATTTGAACTGATTTCTGTGCCGATGATGGTGCTCGGTGCAAAGCTGCATCTGCTCGCATGGGTATGGGCTGTTGTTGTGGCTGTCCTTGTAATTGCTTCCATCTGTCTTCATCTGGGAATGTGGAGAGAGTGGGGAAAAAGAAGCGGCGGTTTCTGGAGAGGAAAGACGGCGGCTTTTTATGTGATGCTGGTGCTGATTGGAATCCAGCTGTATTTTGTTGCTGCACTGCAGGAAAACGGCAGTGCGGATGCAGCGTATTATGTGGGAAGTGTGACAACGAACCTTGCGACAGATTCCATCAGCAGCTTTGACCCATATACAGGAAAAGCACTGGATTTTTTTAACATCCGTTATGTGTTCAGCATGTATCCGGCAGCAAATGCAGTACTGTGCCGTTTAACGGGCCTTCATCCGCTCGTAGTGACGAAGGTGATTCTCTGTATGATGACGGTAGTTTTAAGTTATCTCGTCTATGCACAGATCGGAAAGGCGCTGTTAAAAGAAAAACAGATGGTATGGGTGCTCCTGTGCTTTATTAGTGTTGTGAATCTGAATTTTCATACGATCTTTTCGAATGCGTCGTTCCTGCTGACGAGGGGATACGAGGGAAAGGCCGTATTGTGCAATATCATCCTCCCGTTTCTGTTTTATCTTGGCCTGCGCATGTATCAGGAGAAAAACGGAAAGAGAGTCTGGCTGCTGTTTTTCATGACAGGCGTCGCTGCGATTGACCTTACGATGTCATCCATGATGACCGTACCGGTGGCCATGAGTGCTGTGATTCTGCCGAATCTTGTGCGGAAAAAACGCTGGGGACAGAGCGGGCTCTATCTGCTTGCTGTGCTGCCGTGTGTGCTGGTGCTTGGGGTCTATCTCCTTGGTGTGCGCGGTATCCTGCAGATTCCGGTTGTGCGGTAGAAAGGAGAAAATGTGGGCGGAATAAATCTGAATGAGAGCGGCCTCGATTTTGTGAGACAGGTCTTTGTGACGTTTGGAGGAAACACAACCGTACTGACGCTGTTTCTGCTGTCGGTGCTGTATCTCGCTTTAAAAGGAAAAAAGGAAGAGCGGTATGTGTTCGTAACAACCGCTGTTTTTCTGGCCTTTACGGTATACAATCCATTTGCGGTGAAATATATCCTGGGAAAACTTGGAATGGTCAATGTCTATTACCGGTTTTTCTGGATTCTGCCGATGGTACTGACCATCGGATATGCCTGCACGAAAGTTGTGGGCGGGCAGAAAAAAGGCTGGAGACGGTATCTGACCGCGGCTGCGCTGGCAGCGGTCATCTGTTTTGGCGGAAATTCCGTACTGGCTGGCGGACTGCCGAAGCTGCCGGATAACCAGTACAAGATGCCAGATGATCTTCTGGCCGTCTGTACGGTGCTGCACGAAGAAGCGGGAGAGGGAACCGTAAGAGTTGTCTTTGAACCGGATTTCAACCTGATCGTGCGGCAGTATGATGCTTCGTTTGAACTGGTTCTGGACCGCGATATGGTTCTGACCTATCAGGGCTCCAATACGGTATCAACCGATGCACTGACCGAGCAGGAAATTGAAGACGAAACAAAGATCCTTCAGATTATCACACAGATGGATCTGTCGCTGGATCAGAAAGAATTTTACAGAAGTCTTAGGGAAATGAATGCAGAGTATATTGTACTTTCGAGCAGTTCAGCGGCAGTATCCTATGTGGAAACAGCGGGGTGCATCCCGGTAAGAGAAGTAGAAGGGCATATCATTTTCCGCGTGGAAGAAAAGTAAGAAGGAGGACTTGTTTTTGAATAAGGCAAAAGATTATATTCAGCTGCACCTGAATATCCTGCTGTTTTCTCTGACGAGTGTGTTCTCAAAAGCAGCATCGGTTCAGCTGAACCGGGGAGGAATCAAAAATCCTCTATTATATGTATTTTTATTTCTGATGGTTGCAAACTGTGGCATTTACGCTATTGCATGGCAGAAGGTAATCAAAAAATTCTCTTTGTCAACCGCATATGCAAACCGCAGCGTCTATCTGATCTGGTCCCAGATCTGGGCCGTGCTCATTTTTCATGAAAATCTGACGGTAAAAAATATCATCGGCCTTCTGATTGTGCTGGTGGGAGTTATGGTGGTGCAGCGATATGAATAAATATATGATTTTAATGCTGATCTGTACAATGTTTTCAGCAGTATCACAGATTCTGCTGAAACAAAGCGCCAACGAGGAGCATGCATCTGCACTTCGCGAGTATCTGAACTGGCGCGTGATTGTGGCGTATCTGATTTTTGGCAGTGTACTTCTTTTAAATACGTATGCCTACACACAGGTAGATTTGAAATACGGTCCGGTGTTGGATACCTTTACGTACGTCTTTGTCCTGCTGCTTTCCTTTGGCGTTTTGAAAGAAAAGGTATCAAAAGGAAAGCTGATTGGGAATCTGATTATTATCCTGGGAGTACTGGTGTATACATTGCCGTAAAACGTTCCGATGATGGAAAGAAAGCGATATCAGCTAAGCAGTCCTTGTCCTTTGAAATAGGGGGTCTGCGTACAATAAACGAACGGCTTTTGATTATGAATAAGAAAAAAATAGATTATCGTTTTAAGATATTATATGCTGTGGCGATTCTGATGGTTGTTGCGGGACATTGTGATGGTGGTGGAATTTCTTTGGACTTTGCGCAATGGTTTCCGTATGAGGGAATCCATCTGGCGCTGTTTACTTTTTGTTCAGGATATTTTTTTAAAGATGCAGCACTGAAACGACCGGGGAGATATGTCTGTAAAAAGCTTCGTACCCTGATACTTCCAATGTATGGGTATACGATTGCGTATGGGCTGCTTGTCAGGTTATTACATCGGTGGGGCTTTCAAATCGGTGGAAAATTTAATTTGCACAATATTCTGATTTCACCTTTAAACGATGGGCATCAGTTTGTCCTTAATATGGCCGGCTGGTATATTGTGCCCTTGTTTATGGTAGAAATATTAAATTGTATGATTCGGGCATTTTTTAAGCGAAAAGGATGGCAGATACCGGAATGGATATTTTTTGCAGGGGCAGTACTTATTGGAATGGGCGGCAATTTTTTGGCGATTATGGAATATCGCACCAGCTGGTGGCTGACAGTGGTCAGAATTCTGTATTTTGCTCCGTTTTATGCAATGGGTATTTTTTATAAAAAGATACTGGAGAAATATGTGGACAGGATTCCATCTGTAGTGTATTTTGCGATTGTGTTTGCTGCAAAACTTATGATTTTTCTTCATTATAAAACTAGGTTGGCTTATACGCCAGCGTGGTGCAATGACTTTAATCAAGGACCGGTCATGCCAATTATTATTGGTTTTTTGGGAATTGCACTTTGGATGCGGATTGCAACGATAATGGAACCAGTATTTGGAAGAAAAAAGTGGATTAATCTTCTTGCAGACAACACATTTTCGATTATGGAAAATCAGTTTTTGGGTTTTTTACTTGTAAAAGTTGCTTTCGGAACAATTGCGAATGGCACAAAGCTGTTTTTGAAGTTTGACTGGTCAAGATGTAAAAGTGATATTTGGTGGTATTATATGCCGAAGGACGTAGAACAGACAAAAATTCTGTATTTATTAGCAGCGATTTTTGTTGCCTTACTGATCCAGTGGATCCTTACACAGGTGAAAAAAATGGGAAAAAACATATTTTTGTACGTAAGACAATAGTTAAGCGTATACTGCTTTAAATATTTTGCAAAATAAAAATCCCGCAGAAAAAGAAATGAAAACTTTTTCTGCGGGATTTTATTTTATATTGCATAGATCTGAATCGTTATCAAATTTTTATTGATAATCGATAGGAGACAGGTCGTGAGGATCATCTTCCGCAGAAGAGCCTAGATGTCTGATGGTTTTGGAATTATCCTCATTTTCAGAGAAATCGTCCTCATCTATTCCAGAAGAAGAACTTTCGACTGTGGAATCCAAATCGTTTTCTGTAAAAGAAGAAGCGGAGGAAATGTCACTTACCGAAGTGGAGTCGGGTGTTTCCTCTTCCAATTCAGGATTTGTATCGCAAGGACCCTCGATGAGATGGTAATCCGACTCGGAAAAATGATACCATTTCCCATCCTCAAGCTTTTGCCAGCCGGAAACCGCGTGGCCGTCCTTATCAATAAAATAAGACTGCTTACCGTCAGCCCAGAGCTGATGTGGATTGTAAGTTACCCATTCGTTATTGGCAAATCGATCTTCTTCCTTAATATAAAATTTCTGATATTCGCCATCGCCGACCCAGACGGGGGTAAGATCAGCATCAAGTTCATCGAAGAATCGGGAGCCCATAGAGAGCTGGCGATTCAGTTCATCGAAGCCAAGTTCTTCGGCAAGTGTAGGCTTGTCTGAAAAAAGATTCGTACCAAGTCCAAGACGGTCACCGTCAATGACAGCTCCAAGGCTTGCGAGAGTAGTTGGGAACATATCCATCGTGGTGAAAATCCGATTTTTTTCATGAACCGGAAGAATGGGTGAATTTAAAATAGCGTTATAAGTAGAACGTTGATAATCTTCATCGATGTTTTCACAAAAATCAGAGTCCATGGTCAGATGATCACCGGAAAGAATTATAGTCGTGTTTTCATAAAAAGGCTGTTCCTTGATCCAGTCTATAAACTCACTGACACGGGAACTGGAGCAGTCAATCACCATACCGTAGTGGTCATCTCCGTACTGCTTTTCATCACACTCGTCACATTTGTAGCCGTCCTCGAAGTGGGTGGCAACAGTCAGCATACTGAAGTTGAACGGTTCGTCATTCTTGGAAATCTCCGTCAGTTTATCTTTTGCATACTCAAACAGTTTGGCATCTTCATAGCCCCACCACTGGTAGTAGCCTTCCGGGATCAGTCCCTCGCTGATCGCCCAGTAGTAATCGTCAATTTCATAATCACCGTGCGAAGTGAAGTAATTCTTCCGTCCGCCGAATGCGGCATCGGAACCCATCATAAAGTACTGTTTGTAGCCGGCTTCATTGAGAACGTCGCCAAGTGTTGAAAGCTGCGGAAAAAAGCTGTCCTGATAAGCCATCTCATTGCCTTGAATCGAAAGCTTCAGCGGAAGACCGGAAGTCTGTGCAAAGAGACCGCCCATGGTCCAGGTGGTTCCGGTTGTCGGATAAGCGCCGCCCAGCTTGTCGGAGTTGGAAAAATTGATATTGTCCAGGGCAAGATTAGTCAGGGCGGGAATAAAATTGTGGTCGTAAGCACCGCCGTCTTTTTTATCAGAATAGGTGCTTTCCATTGATTCCAGATAAATATAGATCAGATTCCGTTTCTTTTCCGGGAATGTAATCGTTGTCTGGGACGGATTGACGTAATTATCTTCGATCAAAGTGCTGTAGCTGTTCTGAATGTGCAGGTAAGTATCGATATCCAGCGTCGTCCAGACATTATAAAGAGAATAGGAAGAAAGAGCGATTCCCAGGGCAATGCAGATGCAACCGAGAATGATTTCCACTTTCTTCCGATGGCGCAGGATAATAAAAAGCGCGATCAGAATAGCAAGAACGGCAAAAGAGATCATGCCGCAGGACCAGACGTAACTCCAGAGCACATCCTTGCTGGTACCCTCAAGGGGTGCCTTTAAGTGATAAACAAGTTCTTCCATATCAAGATGCGCCCAGGTCGCGAGCATCCAGCGGGAAGACGTAAAAAGAAGGATCCCAAGGAATCCTAACAGAACGGAAAGAATGGAAAAAAGTATCTTTCCAACATGCTGTACTTTTTTGCGAGACACAGTAAATAACCTCCAGTTTTCTTTAGTGTTTTATAATAGGTAACAAACAGGTAGCGTTAGGTATAAAATATAACTGGGAACTTACGATATTATAACAGAAACTTTACGAAAAAAATAGTATTTTCTTAAAAAATACGAGTGGAAAATGAAAATCCGGGAATTTACATAAAAAGCGGCGGGGCGGGCGTGAAAATGGGTTCTTGAGTTTCTCAGAAAAGAATGGTATAATAGCAAAGATTGTAGACACAAAAGAGGTCAAAAAAAGATCTGTTCACATTTTTGTGGAGAAGAGAAAGGAAAGAAAAATGGGAAAAATTAAAGTAGAATCTTGTGAAATTGAAGGATTAAAAGTAATTACCCCAACCGTATTCGGCGATGAGCGCGGATATTTTATGGAGACATACAATTACAATGATTTTAAAGAAGCCGGCATTGATGTCCAGTTCGTACAGGATAACCAGTCTGCATCCAAAAAAGGTGTCCTGCGCGGACTTCACTTCCAGATCAATTACCCGCAGGACAAACTGGTACGCGTGGTAAACGGTGAAGTATTCGATGTTGCAGTTGACCTTCGCGAGGGATCCAAAACCTACGGAAAATGGTTCGGCGTGCTGCTTTCAGCAGAAAACAAGAAACAGTTCTTTATTCCGAAGAATTTTGCACACGGATTTATCGTACTCTCTGACTACGCAGAATTTGCTTATAAATGTACGGATTTCTATCATCCAAACGATGAAGGCGGTCTGTATTTTGACGATCCGGAGATCGGCGTGGAGTGGCCGATGCCGGAAGGAATGACAAAAGAAGATCTGATTATTTCGGAAAAAGATCATAAATGGGGCGGAATTAAGGATTTAAAGAAATAAGGAGTAAAAAACATTTATGAACGTATTCAAAGAACTTTATCAGAACCGGAAACTGATCTGGAAACTGTCAAAAAATGATTTCCGCAATAAATTCGCCGGAGCGTATTTTGGCATTATATGGGCATTTATCCAGCCGATGGTGACGGTTGCTGTTTATTTTGTCGTGTTTCAGCTCGGACTGCGTGTACAGCCAGCTGCCACTGGATATCCGTATATCTGCTGGCTGGTTTCCGGTATTATTCCGTGGTTCTTCTTTTCTGATGCACTGCCAAGTGCGTCAAATTGTCTGCTGGAATACAGTTACCTGGTAAAGAAGGTTGTATTTAAGATCAGTGTGCTTCCAATTGTGAAGGTGATTTCTTCCCTGTTTGTACATCTGTTCTTTATTGTGTTTGCTATTTTGATTTTTGCACTGATGGGAAAACTTCCGCCGGTTCAGATTATCCAGATCGGGTACTATACCTTTGCGGTGATCTGTCTCGTCGTTGTACTTTCCTATCTGACCTGTTCCATCACACCGTTTTTCCGCGATTTCGGCCAGATTATCAATGTAATTCTGAATGTCGGCATGTGGGCAACCCCGATTCTGTGGGATACCACAACAATTCCGAATATTCCGAACTGGCTGAACAGCCTTCTGAAGCTGAATCCTCTGTACTATATTGTCCAGGGATATCGTGACAGCTTTATGAATGGACTCTGGTTCTTCGAGCATCCATGGCACACCCTTTACTTCTGGGCTTTTGTGCTTATGGCAGGACTAATCAGTTCCAAAGTGTTCAAGCGCCTCCGGGTTCATTTCTCAGATGTATTATAGGAGGATGGAATGAGCACAGAAAATACAGAAACAGTAATTTCAATTAACCATGTCAGCAAGGTCTACAAGCTGTTTGAAAAGCCGATGGACCGTCTGAAAGAATCGCTTTCACTGACACATAAAAACTATCACACCGATCATTTTGCGCTGGAGGATATCTCGCTCGAGGTGCACAAAGGCGAGTGTGTCGGTATCATTGGAACGAACGGTTCCGGAAAATCCACACTGCTGAAAATCGTCACAGGTGTCTTAAACCCGACGAGCGGAAACGTGGAGTTAAAGGGAAGAGTCAGTGCCATTCTGGAACTGGGTGCAGGCTTTAACATGGAGTATACCGGTATTGAGAACATTTTCCTGAACGGAACGATGCTTGGCTATACCGAGGAGGAGATGAAGGCAAAGCTCGACGATATCATTGCGTTTGCAGAGATCGGTGACTTTATCAATCAGCCGGTTAAGACGTATTCCAGCGGTATGTTTGCCCGCCTTGCCTTCGCGGTTGCGATCAATGTGGATCCGGATATTCTGATTGTCGATGAGGCCTTAAGCGTCGGAGACATTTTCTTCCAGTCCAAGTGTTACCGGAAATTTAACGATCTGAAAGAAGCAGGAAAAACGATCCTTTTCGTTTCCCACGATATGGGCAGCGTCATCAAGTACTGTGAGAGATGTCTTCTGATTAACAAAGGAAAACAGGTGATGGTTGGAAAATCGTCGGAGGCAGTCGATGTCTACAAGAAGATTCTTGCCAACCAGTACGATGACGAGACAAAAGAAGAGGAAGAGACCGAAGAGAGTGCAGAACAGACCGAAGAGAGAACCGAAGCAGATGCATCCGGTGCCGTATCGGCAGAAAAGCCGAAAAAAGGCCTCTGGAGAGAACGCCTGATTGCGAATGCGCAGCTGGTAGAGTATGGAGACAAGGCTGCGGAGATCGTGGACTTTGCGATTATTGACCACAAAGGTATGATTACATCTTCTGTGGATAAAAACCAGAGATTCCGCATCAAGATGAAAATCAAGTTCCATGAAACGATGGAGCATCCGATTTTTGCCTTTTCGATCAAAGACCGGAAGGGAACGGAGATTACCGGAACGAATACGGCGCTGGAGGATTACACAAAAGACGTGGTGGAAGCGGGAAAGACCGTCACGGTATGCTTTGACCAGATCATGCCGCTGCAGAGCGGACAGTATCTGATGTCGTTTGGATGTACCAGCTACCATCTGGAAGAGCTGGTGATCCACCACAGACTGTACGATGCTTGCTTCCTGGAAGTCTTCTCCATGAAAGACACCGTAGGATTTTTTGATATGAACTCTACCGTGACCTACGAGTAGGATGCGGAGGATAAACGACGGGGGTTATATGAAAGAAACAATAGGAAATGTTCTTTTGAACCTGGATTATTATGACGGCGAAGATGCTTACAGCGACGGCAGCATTGAGGACCGGCTGCTGGAGATCGTCAAGACGACGCCGAAAGAGGATTACCAGAAGGTAATCCTCACAGAAAAAAGCTGGCCGATTTTTTATCATCTCTCTCCGGAACGGGAAAATATTCTGGACTGGTATGAGTGGAAAGACGATGCTTCCGTATTTGAAGTCGGAGCCGGCTGCGGAGCCATTTCCGGCGTGCTCTGCAGAAATGCAAAGCGGGTAGTGGCAAACGATCTGTCGAAGCGGCGCAGTACGATCAATGCCTACAAAAATCAGGATGCGTCCAACCTGGAGATTATGGTTGGAAACTTTAATGTTGTTGCAGAAAAAATGGAAGAACGCTTCGATTACGTGACACTGATCGGTGTTCTGGAGTATGCAAAAAGCTATATTGGAAAGGATAATCCGTATCCGGAATATCTGGAAAAGATCAATCGTCTCTTAAAACCGGGCGGAAAAATCCTGATTGCGATTGAGAACCGTCTGGGACTGAAGTATTTTGCCGGCTGCAGGGAAGACCATGTGGGCCGGGAATTTGTCGGAATTGAAGGATATCCGGGGATCGATTTTGTCGAGACATTCAGCAAACCGGAGCTGGAGCAGATGCTGCAGGAAAACGGTTTTTCGAAGTTCAAGTTTTATTATCCCTATCCGGATTACAAATTTCCGGCGGTCATTTATTCGGATGAATATCTGCCGAAGCCGGGTGAATTGAGAAAAAATCAGCGGAATTTTGATGCTGACAGGATCACACTTTTTGACGAAGGCAAAGCATTTGACGGAATCCTGAAGTCCGGTCTGTTTCCGGTTTTTTCCAATTCCTTTCTGATTGAAGTGGAGAAAAAGGAGTAAACGTATGAGGAAAGTTCTGTATACGAAATTTTCGAGAGAACGTCGGAACGAATTTCAGATTATGACCCGGATTACAGAAGAGGATGGGATCCGGCGTGTGTGGAAGCTTCCGCTGCAGAAAGAGGGAGAACTCCACATCCGGCATATGTATGAAAACTATAGAAAGCTGGAGCATCTGTACGCCTATGCGGGCGTACAGATCTGCCCATGCGAACTGGATGAAGAAAAATGCGCGCTTGCATTTCCTTTTGTAGAAGGGGAAAGTCTGGAAACGCGCATTTCCCGTCATGGAAAAGAAAAAGATTTTGCATCGCTGAAAAAGGATTATGAACTGCTGTATCAGATCATTGCATCGGCAAAAGGGAAGAAATCCTTTGTGGAAACCGATGCGTTCTGTGAGGTGTTCGGCCATCCGGCATTGAAAGAAGGACTTGCCGCAGCGGAGATTTCCAATATTGACATGATTCCGGGCAACCTTCTTCTGGATGGAGAAAAGGTCTGGGTGGCAGACTACGAGTGGGTATTCCCGTTTGCCGTACCGATTGCATTTATCTATGCGCGGAGCGTCTTTTTACAGGAGGCGGCGAGTGCACTGACGAAGGAAGAGCAGGAAGAACTGTACGCCATTGGCGGTATTTCCATGGAAGAGATTCCGGTATACTACCATATGGAAGAGTGCTTCCAGGAATTCGCGGCCGGAAAGGGTGAGCCAAATGCGCTCGCCACGTTCTATGGAAAACTGCACCGGCACAATTATCCGCTTTCTATCTGGGAAAAAGAAAAAATGATGTACCCGGTTGTGCTCACCGAAACAGCACCGGAGGAGAGAGAACTCTATTATGAGGACTGCTTCGGCTTGGATGAGCAGAAGGTGATGATGCTTGAAAAGGCAGACGCGGACGGAGAGCTTTCCCTTCAGCTGATGCAGGAGGGGGCTGTCATTAAAATCCGTTCTCTCGCGGGCGTATGCAGCGATGGAAAGACGGAACGTATCGCTTTTTCGCACAACGCCGAGCTTGAGATTATCGACGACTATTATTTCCTTGGAACGCCGGTTCTGAAATTCCGGAATGCCGGTTATGAACAGATCCGGATTGATTACCGGATTTACTACAAAGGCGATGGCGTTACGTCCCAGTTTATTCAATATATCCGTCAGAATAAAGATCTGAGGGATGAACTGAACGGGGAGATTTATCGGAAAGGCCAGCTGCAGGCAGAAATCGAAGCAGAAAAAGCGGCACTTGCACACAGGGAAGAAGAACTCCAGGAAACGAGAAAACAGAAGCAGTTTCTGGAGGAAGAGCTGGAGCGGATGCGCCAGCGTAAGGTTGTGCGTATGGCAGATAAAGTGCAGCATGTGATAAAAAGGAGTAAATAACTATGGATGTATCCATTGTCATTCCTACCAAAAATGGTGGGCATCTGTTTGAAAAAGTGCTGGATGCCGTTTTCAAACAGAAGACAGAGTATGAATATGAAGTAATTTGCGTGGATTCCGGGTCAAAGGACGGAACTCTCGATGTGATCCGCAAATATCCATGCCGTTTGTTTCAGATTGAGCCGTCCGAATTTGGACATGGAAAAACGAGAAACTATGGTGCTTCCAAAGGAAACGGAACGTATATCATCTTTATTACGCAGGATGCGCTTCCAGCGACCGATACCTGGCTGCAGAATTTCATTGATGCCATGAAGATGGACCCGGAAATCGTGGGAGGATTCGGGATTCATTATCCGTATCCGGACTGCAATCTGCTTGACAAGCGTGATCTGGACGGCCATTTTAAAGGATTTGGAGAAACTAATACGATTTTCCACCTTGATGATCCGGAACGCTACGAAAGAGAAGAAGGATATCGTCATTATCTGGCGTTTTTCTCCGACAATAACTCCTGTATCCGAAGAGATATTTTTGAAAAATATCCGTATGAGGATGTCAACTTTGCCGAGGATCAGATCTGGGCGAGAAAGATGATTGAACTCGGATTCAAAAAAGTATACTGCCCGTATGCACCGGTATATCATTCCCACAATTTCAAACTCAGAACGTATTTCAAACGGTATTATGATGAGCAGAAGGGATTATATGAAGTTCATCAGTATATGATTGCACAGAAATGGACGCAGCTTCCGGGCATGCTGTACCGTCAGGTGAGAGGGGACTGCGTGTATATCCGTCAGCAGCCGCTCAGTAAAAAAGAGAAAATCCACTGGGCATTTTATTCCCTGTTTCGCAATTTTGACCGCTTTGTGGGCGGCTATCTCGGCGGAAAATACCATCTGTATTCCAAACGGAAACAACAGTTCCTGGATCGTCACATTTCGCAGCAGTACGATCAGAGACATGCATAGAAGAAAGGAAAAAGAAACGTGAAAAAACCAAATGTAGCATACCGTGCGTTACGGTATCTGAAGAATCATGGATTAAAAGAAACGATTGAGCGCGCAAAACAGGGCAATGAGCCGGCTGTACCGCCGAAGAACAACGTCATCGGATTTTACAGATTTGTCGTAGACAACGATCCGATCCCGTTCAATCAAAAAGAGTATGAGAAACATAAAAACGACAAGAAAAAGATCCTGAATTGGGTTGTACCGGAAATGGGACCTGGTTCCGGCGGTCATACCACCATTTTCCGTTTTATTTCCAACCTGGAGCGCCTCGGTTTCCACAGTAGAGTTTATCTCTACATGTCCCCGAATTTTCAGGATAATGCGTCCATCCGCAAATTCCTAAAAGAGTACTTCCCGCTTCTTGTGCCGGAAGTAGAAGTTTACTGCGATGTATCCCAGATGAAATTTGCACATGCAACCGTAGCAACCTCCTGGACCACCGCTTACTACGTAAGAAAATTCCAGAATACGATTTCGAAGTTTTACTTCGTACAGGATTTCGAGCCGCATTTCTATGCACACGGTTCGGAGTATGAGTTTGCAGAGAACACGTACAAGATGGGATTCCGAGGAATCACAGCAGGAGACTGGCTGCGGGATATCATGAGAAATGAATACGGCATGCAGGCAGACAGCTTCCATTTCTCCTACGATGACAAGGTATATCAGCCGAAGGAAAAGCAGGACAACGAGAAGAGAGTTTTCTTCTATGCCCGCCCGGTTACCCCGAGACGTGATTTTGAGCTCGGTATGCTGGCACTCAATGAGCTGTGCCGCAGAATGCCGGAGATCGAGGTTGTTTTCGCGGGATGGGATGTCAGCGGCTATGAGATTCCGTTCAAACACAGAAATTTAGGTATCGTAACACCGCAGGTGCTGGCAGATTCCTATGCGATCTGTGATATGTGCCTTGTTATTTCGAATACCAACCTTTCCCTCGTACCGTTCGAGGTTATGGCCTGCAACTCGGTCGCTGTCTGCTCCAAGGGTGCAAACAGCAGTTGGATGGTAAATGAGGAAAACTCCATTCTGGTTGACTATGATCCGATCCAGATCGCAGATAGAATGGAATATTACTTCAACCACCCGGATGAGCTGGCTACAATCCGCAAAAAGGGAATGGATTTCGTAAAGGGAACCTCCTGGTACAAAGAAGCCGAAAAAGTTTACGCAAGTATGCTAAAAGGAATTGAGGAAGATGAGAAAAAACTGCAGTAAGGATGTGAGCAGAGAACACAGAATCGAGATTCTGTTTGTATTCGGCGTATTCCTGTTTTACTTTTTGTGGTCCTGTACGCAGCGATACAATTTCTCGTCGGATGAATCAATGCGGTATCAGATTCCACAGTTCATTTATGAATATGGGAAGCTTCCGCGGGGTGACGAACCGCTGATTCGGAATGAGGATTGGGGGATTTCCTATGCATTCAATCCGATTCTCTCCTATATGGCATCTGCAGTTTTGATGAAGGGGATGAGCCTGTTTTCCACGGATGAGTGGATGCTGCTCATTTCCGCCCGTTTTGTAAATGTTCTGCTGGGAGCGCTTACTGCCTGGGTGGTCTTAAAGACGGCAAAGCTGTTGTTTCCAAGACGCTACGCATGGATGTTTACGACTCTGGTGGTTTTCCTGCCGGGCAATGTGATTTTATATTCCTATGTCAACTGCGACGCGCTTGCAATGTGTTCGACGGCCATTATCTTTTATTCCTGGGTAAAGGCGTACAAAGAGGGATGGAGCTGGACCACGTGTGCGGTATCGGCCGTTGGAATGGGAATCTGTTTCTTGTCGTATTACAATGCGTATGGATTTATTCTGATGACGTTTTTCTACTTTGTGGGAACGATGCTGACGGACCAGTCGAAACCGGTCAAAGAACGATGGAAAGAAATGATCCAAAAAGGTCTTTTTATTTTGGTGATCGTCTGTGTCATTGCTCTGTGGTGGTTTATTCGAAATGCTATTCTCTATGGAGGAGATTTTCTGGGACGCCAGGCATCGAGCGCAAGCGCGGAACTGTATGCAAGATACCAGTACAAGCCGTCGCACAGCAAGACCTTCCAGAAAAAAGGAGGCTCCATGTTGCATATGATCTTCTATAAGCCGAGTTTTCTGGAACATGACTGGCTGGTAACAGTGCTGTACAGCTTTGTCGGCGCGTTTGGCTACAATAAGATTTATCTTTCCACGATGATTATTGTTCCGTACCTCTGCTGTCTTCTTGTCGGTCTCATTCTGATGCGGAACTGTTGCCAGAGAGACTTTTTCTTCTGGAATGCAGACGGCACGCAGACGGCTCTTACCGGAAAAACGAAGAGAAAATGGAGTAAACTGGGATGGTTTACCTGGGCTAATGTGTTTGCCCTGCTGATCCCGAATTATCTGAATGCGTATTACTCCTACAGTTCTGATTTTCAGCCGCAGGGACGATACAGCATGCCGATGCTGATTCCGCTGATGTATTTCGTGACGAAGGGTGTGCAGGCGTTCCTGAAACGGGAGAAAAAACTACAGAAGTATGAAAAATTGTTCTGTATTCTGGTCTGTGTGGCGGCAGCGGCATTAGCGGCATTTACTTGGGCGAGAATCATCTATCCGATGTACTTGCAGAACTACTACGGATTGCGGTAAGCGGAACAGAGAAAGAAAGCGGTGAAACGTTTGGAAAAAATTTCAGTGCTGACAGCAAAATTAAAAAAAGCTGTTGCAGAAGAAGGAATCGGCGGTCTGGCTGGGCGTACGAAAGGGTACCTTGCGCGGGCAAAAAAAGAAAAAGAGTTTCAGAGAGAAAAATCCCGGGTCTACCGGGATATTCTCTTTATCAGTGGCTGCAATGAACAGCTGCCGCATCCACACCGGTACCGCGTGGTGCATCAGATGGAGCAGCTGGAGGCAGGCGGATATACGTGTGATACGGTTTATTTTCAGGAGCTGAAGCCCTGGATGGTACGCTGCTACGGCGCGTTCGTGATTTTCCGCTGCCCGATGACGGACACCCTGCGGGAATTTGCCACAATGGCAAAGCAGATGAACAAGCCTCTGTGGTACGATGTGGATGATCTTGTGATCGATACGAAATACACCGATCAGATTCCGTTTCTCGACCGGATGCAGCCGGAAGAACGGCAGGCATACGATCAGAATGTCCGAAACATGGGCGAGCTGCTTTCCCTCTGTGATGCGGCGGTTACGACGACAGCGGCGCTGGCAGAAGAACTGAAGCAGTACGTACCGGAGGTGCTGATCAACCGCAACTGTGCGTCAGATGAGATGCTGCTACTGTCCGAGGCGGTGTTAAAAGAAAAACAGAAAAAGAACGAAGCAGATGGAACGGCGAAAAAAGTACGCCTTGGCTATTTCAGCGGCAGTGCGACGCATCTGGACGACATCGAGATGATCGTTCCGGTGCTGAAACAGCTGCTTGGCAAAAATCCGAACCTGGAACTCCTCATCGTGGGAATTCTGGAACTCCCGGTGGAGCTGAAACTGTTTGCTTCCCAGATCCAGATGGAGGGATTTGTCGATTACCAAAAACTGCCGGAGCGGATTGCGTCGGTGGATATCAACTTGGCTCCGCTTACCGATACGATTTTTAACCGTGCGAAATCGGAAAATAAATGGGTGGAAGCGGCTCTGGTGCAGACCGTGACAGCAGCCAGCAATCTCGGCGCTTTTGCTGAGATGGTACAGGATGGAGAAGACGGCGTACTCTGCCGAGACGAAGCGGAGTGGTTGGAAAAACTGCAGTGGCTGATCGACGACGAACCGGCACGAAAAGCCATTGCCGGACGGGCATATGGCCGGTGCAGCCGCGAGTGTGTCACAATCTTTCATGCCACCGGGATTTGCGAGTGGGTGGAGCGCCACTGGAATCTACGCTGTGCCTTTGTGCTTCCAGCGATGGAGATCAGCGGAGGCATCCGCGTTGCACTTCTTCATGCGGAAATGCTGGTAAAAGCAGGAGCGCAGGTCAGCCTCTTTACTCTGGAAGGGGAGGCGGAGTGGTATCATGAGGGTGATTTCCATTTTCCGGTGCTGTCGGCCGAGCGAGAGAAACTGCAGGGAACGCTGGATCTTGCGGTAGCGACGATGTGGAATACCGCAGAGTTCGTCGAACAGTCCAGTAAGATCCGAAAGAAAAAATATCTGGTGCAGAATTTTGAAGTTGAATTTTATCCGCCGGGAAGCCCGTACCGGATCGCAACTTCGGCGACTTACCGGATGAGGAGCCCGATGGAGTACGTAACCATTTCCAAATGGTGTCAGAACTGGCTGCGGGAGGAATACCATACCGAAGCAGCCTATCTTCCGAACGGCATCGATCCGTCCTTCTATCCGAAACGGGGGCGGGATCTGCAGGGAAAAATTCGGATTCTGATCGAGGGAGACTGCAGCGCGGAGCATAAAAACGTGGACGAGAGCTTCCGTATCGTGGAACAGCTGGATCTGGAAAAATTCGAGATCTGGTACATGTCCTACAATGGAAATCCGAAATCCTGGTACCGCGTGGACCGCTTTTTACACCGGGTTCCATATGAAAAAACACCGGAAGTCTATGCGGCGTGTGATATCCTGCTGAAAACAAGCCTGCTGGAAAGCTTTTCCTATCCGCCGCTTGAGATGATGGCGTCCGGCGGCTACGTCGTTGCTGTGCCGAACGGTGGCAATCTGGAATACCTGAAAGATGGGGAAAACTGTATTCTCTATCCGCAGGGAAATCTCGCGGAGGCAAAAGCGGCGATTGAGCGTATTCTGACAGATGCGGAACTGAGGAAAAAACTGGATACGGGAGCAGAAGAGACGGTAAAGGAAAGAAACTGGAAAAGAATCGAACCACAGATTTTAGAACAGTATCTTGGAAAATAAATAAGCAACAAAAAGGGCTGTCGCACTAGCAAATATTTCTGGCGGTAGCTCTGCTTTATACCCAAATGGCATCGAAATCGGTTGCGTTTTCGATGCCATTCTTTACTTCTTATAGGAAAGTTCGACTTCCGTCGAACTCTTGAATCAGGATCACCCGTTGGACGGGAGGTCCTGATTGCTTATAAATTAGAAGATCAGTGCCGTTTGTTTCGGTTATTGCGGCGTCTGTTTCTGCGTTTCCGTCTCTTTCTCGCGTTGTTGATCACGACAATGATCAGAATCAGAAAAGCGACACCGTTCAGGCCAAGCAGAATATAGAGCAGTGTGGAGAGAAAAGAAATTTTCTTGGTTTCTTCCGGTGTTGGAATATCTGTGCTGTCGGTTTCTTCTGATGAATCGGAGGAAACCGAAGAACTGTCGGAAACAGTACCTGGAGCGGAAACCTCGGCTGTTCCGATGAAGTGATCATCGAAAAAATACTGGCGGGTGTACGGTTCCTCAACGGAAGCGCCGTCCGGATCGGTGTAGGTTGCAGTTTCAATTTTCGCATTCTTTGGAAGCGTTACCACACCGGAAAGACTTTCCTTTTTTGCGTTCTTCAGGGTATAATGTGTAAAATTATCATAACCGAAATCAAGTACGGTACGGGTATCGTTGATATAATCGAGGTTGTCACAGGTTAAAACAACGCAGACCAGCGTCATATTGCCTCGCTTGGCAGCGGTAACGAGTGTGTTGTGTGCCTCATCGGTATAACCGGTCTTTCCGGCGAAAGCACCCTTGTATCCCCACTGACCGTCCTGGAACAGCAATGCGTGGTGGTTCTGAAGATCACGCGGTGTCGAGGTCATATTGGTCGGCTGAATTGTGTAGGTCAGATCGGACTCGATGCGGCAGAAGGTCTCGTTTTTGATACACTCCTGCATAATGAGTGCCATATCGTGTGCACTGGTGTAGTGGTTCGGATCTGGCAGACCGTTTGCATTGACAAAATGGGTATTCGTGCAACCAAGTGCAGCGGCGCGTTCGTTCATCATGGCGGCGAAACCTTCCTCGCTTCCGGCAATGTCGATGGCAAGCTGTGTGCAGACCTCATTTGCCGAGGCAAGAAGAATCGCGTGAAGAGCATCCTCCACTGTGATCGTTTCGCCAAGCTGAACGTTGATGCGGGCATTTCCCGGAATGGATTCGCTGACAGCATGTTCGCCGAAGGTAACGGTGTCGGTCATCTGCTTGTTTTCAATGATCAGCAGAGCCGTCAGAATCTTGGTGATGCTGGCAGGATAGCGCTGCTCGTCCATGTTTTTATCGTATAAAACAGCACCAGTATCGGCATCGAGTAAACAGACAGCGCCGGAATTGTTTTCCGGTCCTTCGGGCCAGGTGGTGACTGTTTTTTTATCGGTTGTGGCAAAAATCGTCTGCGGGAGGCAGGACGCGGCAAAAACAAAAGCAAGCAACAGGCATAAAAATGTGCGGGCTGCAGAATTCTTTCTAATCATAACTCACTCCTTCTGATCCAGCGGGTACAGCTGCATAAGACTGTCCGGGCAGCGGATCTCTCTAAAATGTATTAGACACACTTTTATTATTATAACATAAAGCGAGCAGGGAAGAAACACATAATTTCTTAATATTTTCAGTCGGGATTTGCAAAATGCAGTAAAATAGAGTATAATGCGAACGAGTTCATACGGAAAAAACAAAAAACCTGAAAAACAAAAACCCCAAGGAGTTAAAAAAAGTGTCAGATATGAAATGGCTCCGTTTTATACGGAAATTGAAACCTTACAACATACAGAAGGGACTGCGTTACCTGAAACATTATGGCCCAAAGGAATTCCTGATCCGTCTTTCGGAGAGGATGGAGCCGGAGGAGGTTCCGTACGGACCGTGGCGGGAGCAGTACTGCGCAAAAGAGGAGGACCTGGCGTGTCAGAAAAATCATAAATTTTCTTATTGTCCGAAGATCAGCGTTGTTGTTCCGGCTTACCGTACGCCGGAAATTTTTCTGCGTCAGATGATCGAATCCCTGGAAAAACAGAGTTATGAAAACTGGGAACTGGTGATCGGAAATGCCAGCCCGGAGGATGAGACGATGGCGCGCATCCTGAAAGAGTATACCGGAAAAGATCCGCGCGTAAAGAACGTTCCGATTCCGGAAAATATCGGCATTGCAGAGAATACAAATGCAGCGCTTGCCGCAGCAGCGGGAAATTTCGTCGGTTTTATGGATCACGACGATCTGCTTGCGCCGGATGCACTCTTTGAAATTGCCATCCGTCTGGAAAAAGATCCGTCCATCGATGCTTTTTATACCGATGAGGACAAGGTACGGACCGATCTGTCCGAGTATTTCCAGCCGCATTTCAAACCGGATTTCAATCTGGATCTGCTGCGGTCAAACAATTATATCTGCCATTTCTTCGTTGTACGGCGGGAGATTGCGGAGAAAACCGGCGGCCTTCGTCCGGAATACAATGGGGCGCAGGATTATGATTATATCTTCCGCTGCACGGAAATGGCGGGAAAAATTGTACACATTCCGAGAGTTTTATATCACTGGAGGGTCCACAGCGCTTCCACCGCAGACAATCCGGCAAGCAAGCTGTACGCGTATGAGGCCGGAAAAAAGGCAATTGAGGGAAACCTTGCGCGCTGTGGCGAAGAGGGAACCGTCACACTGCGTTCGGATTATGGCTTCTACGATGTAGATTATAAACTGCGGGGAACGCCTCTGGTTTCGATTCTGATCCCGAACAAGGATCAGGCCGATACGTTACGCACCTGTCTGGAATCCATTAAGAAGAAGTGCATGTATCCATCCTATGAGATTCTGATTATTGAGAACAACAGCACTGAGGAAGCAACGTTTTCCTATTACAAAGAACTCGAAGCACAGGGCATCCGTGTCCTGAAGTATCCAAAACAGGGCTTTAACTATTCTGCGATCAATAATTTCGGCGTCAAAGAGGCAAAGGGAGAGTATCTCCTGTTTCTCAATAACGATATGGAAATTATCACACCCGATTTTATGGAAAAGATGGTGTCCAATCTGCAAAGACCGCAGATCGGGGCGGTCGGCGCGAAGCTGTATTACCCGGACAACACGGTGCAGCATGCGGGTATCATCATCGGTATCGGCGGCATTGCGGGCCACGCCTTTTTAGGGCTGGCGCGCGGAAGAAGCGGCTACCTGCATAAGGCATCGCTCCAGATGAATGTGAGTGCGGTGACAGCAGCGTGCATGATGATGAAAAAAGAGGTTTTTGAGGAGGTCGGCGGCTTTGAAGAAGAACTGTCCGTCGCTTTCAATGATGTTGATCTGTGCCTGCGCATTGGAAAAGCAGGTTATAAAATCGTATACAATCCGCACGTGGAGCTGTACCATTATGAATCGAAATCCAGGGGAGCAGAGGATGACGAGAAGAAGGTGCGCCGCTTCCAGTCGGAAATCGAATTTATGCGCAGCCGCTGGATTGGGCTGTTAAAGGCAGGAGATCCCTGCTACAATCCAAATTTAACGCTGGCATCGTGGAACTATGGACTGCGTGCCGATGGCAGGGGAGTAAAACCATGGACAAAGTAGCAGTTGTAATACCAAATTATAATGGATACCGGTATCTGGAGACGTGCTTTGCAGCGCTTGCAAAGCAGACCTTTACGGAATTTACCACATATTTCGTGGACAATGGTTCACAGGATGAGAGCTGTGCGTTTCTGCGGGAACACTACCCGGAGACGAAAATCATCCAGCTCGATGATAACTATGGCTTCAGCCGTGCGGTCAACGAAGGCATCCGCCAGTCGAAGGAGCCGTATGTGATCCTTTTAAACAACGACACCGAAGTGTTCCAGGACTTTGTCGAGCGCCTTTATGAGGGAATCTGTAAAAGAAAGAATGCGTTTGCATGCAGCGCAAAGCTGATTTCCTATCAGGAGCGTGATAAAATCGACGATGCGGGAAATTACTATAATATGCTGGGATGGGCATTCGCAAGAGGAAAAGGAAAACCGGTCAGTGAATTTGAAACGTCCGACCGGATTTTTGCGGCCTGCGCCGGAGCAGCAATCTACCGCCGGGAATTTCTGGAAAAGACCGGACTTTTTGACGAAGAACATTTCGCTTATCTGGAAGATACCGACATCGGCTATCGTGCGCGGCTTTTGGGCTACGAGAACTGGTATGAGCCGTCCGCGAAGGTTTACCACGTCGGAAGCGGAACGAGCGGCTCCCGGTATAACCTCTTTAAAATCCGTTATTCTTCCAGGAACAATATTTATCTGATCTATAAAAATATGCCGGTTTTACAGATTTTACTTAACCTGCCGGCCTTTATCCTCGGTTTTTCGGCAAAACTGGTCTTTTTTGCATCGAAAGGATACGGAAAAGAATATCTGGCAGGAATCAAGAATGGTTTTTTCATCTGCCGGAAGCCGGAAAACAGAGCAAAAAAGATCCGTTTCGAGTGGAAGCGCCTCGGTACGTATTTTGTCATCGAATGGGAGCTTTTTATCAATGTGTTCCGGAGATTTCTGGAGAGGGCATAAGGATTCTTTCAAAAGATTACGAAAAAGTTAAAAAGTTTACGGAAATAAGAAGAATGTTAGAAAAATATGATTGCTCTTTTTTGGAACTTATTGTATAGTTAGGGGTAGGGAATTTTTAAATCCCGAAAAAAACAGATAAGGTGAACGAATTTGATCAACGATAATCAGAAATATTTTGACCGGATGCACGTTCTGATCGATGCCCTGGTGCTCGCACTTTCCTACGTACTGTCCTGGTACTGCTATGTGCGGCTGGGCGTTATGAATAATCATCCAGAGAGGGGAATTCTGCCGCCGGCGACGTATATGATGGCACTGCTCTATATCGTGCCCGGCTATCTGCTGCTTTACTATGCATTCAATCTCTATGCATCCAAGCGTTTTCAGGGAAGACGTCTGGAATTTGCCAATATCTTAAAAGCGAATACGGTTGGATTTCTGGTCTGGCTGGCCAGCCTTTACATGGTGCGCCAGGTTCACTTTTCCCGTGGTATGCTCTGCATCTTCTTTGTGCTGAATGTGACACTGGAAACGATCGTAAGAAATCTGATCCACTATATCTTAAGCAATATGTGGAAACACGGCCGCAACCAGAAGCAGATTCTGATGGTCGGCTACAGCCGTGCGACCGAGGAATATATTGACCGGATCATTGCAAACCCGGAGTGGGGCTATCTCGTCCGCGGAATCCTCGATGACCATGTCAAAGCGGGAACGATGTACCGCGGTGTCAAGGTTCTTGGAAGAATCAACAATCTTTCAGTCATTCTGCCGGAAAACAAACTGGATGAAATTGCCATTACCCTTGGCCTGAACGAATACTTCCGCCTGGAGGAGATCGTTGCCATGTGTGAAAAATCCGGCGTACATACCCAGTTTGTGCCGGATTACCACAACATCATTCCGACAAAGCCGTACACAGAAGACCTGCAGGGACTTCCTGTCGTCAATATCCGCTATGTGCCGCTTTCCAACACGTTCAACGCGATGCTGAAACGGATTGTGGATATTTTCGGCGCGTTCGTGGCGATCATTCTGTTCTCACCGGTGATGCTGTTTTCCTGCATCATGATCAAGCTGACCTCACCGGGTCCGCTGATCTACCGTCAGACACGCGTCGGACTGCACAACAAACCGTTTGAAATGTACAAGTTCCGTTCGATGGAAGTTCAGACGGAGGAGAAAGAAAAGAAGGCATGGACCGTGAAGAATGACCCGCGTGTGACGGGATTTGGAAAATTCATGCGCCATACCAGCATTGATGAGCTTCCACAGCTCTTTAACATCTTAAAAGGAGATATGAGCCTGGTCGGACCGCGGCCGGAGCGACCTTTCTTTGTGGAAAAATTCCGGGAGGAAATCCCGCGTTATATGGTAAAACATCAGGTGCGTCCCGGTCTTACGGGGTGGGCACAGGTGAATGGATACCGGGGGGATACTTCCATCCGAAAGCGTATTGACTGTGATCTGTATTATATTGAAAACTGGACGCTGGGACTTGATTTTAAAATTCTGTTCCTGACCTTTTTCAAAGGATTTGTGAATAAAAACGCTTACTAAAAGATAAGGGGAAAAGAGATGTCGAAGAAGAATTACAAAAAGAGCAGAAAATACAAAAAAATGCGCCGCAGAAAAATAATTTTCGGAATTGAAATCACCGTTCTGCTGATTCTTTCCGGAATTCTGTTCGTCTACGCATGGATCAACCGTTCGATGGATAAGATGAATCAGGATACGCTGGACAGCTCCCAGATTCAGATCAACAGTGAAGTAAAGGCAAATACCGATCTCTCACAGATGTCCGGTACACAGGTCATCGCGCTGGTCGGCGTGGATGCCAGAGGTGTGAAAGGCTCCGAGCTGGCAGAAAGCATGAACAGTGACACGATTATTCTCTGTTGTATTGATCACGACAAGCAGGAAATCCGTATGGTGTCGATTATGCGTGACACCTGGATGAATATGGCGAAATATACCGATGAATATTATGAGTTTGACAAAGCCAATTCCGCATACAACCGCGGCGGCCCGGAGAGTATGCTCTCCATGCTGAATACAAACCTTGACTTTGCACTGACCGATTACGTTACCGTAAACTTCAAGGCACTCGCCGATGCGATTGATGTCCTGGGCGGTCTCGACATCGAGATGACAAATGCAGAGTGTGTTCATGCAAACAACTACAACAGAGAGGTATCGGAAGCACAGGGCGTAGAGTATGAAGCTATTCCGTATGATGAGGACCTTGGGGATGATTACAGCGAAGTACGTCATGTCAGCGGTGCGCTTGCTACCTCCTATGCGCGGATCCGTTATGGCGGCGGTGATGATGCAAAACGTACCAGCCGTCAGCGAATTGTTATCAATCTTATGGTACAGAAGCTGAAACAGAATCCGACCAAGATTCCGGAAATTCTGGACAAGGTGATGGGAAATGTCAGCACCAGTCTTACCAAGAATGAAATCCTGGAACTTGGTATGCATGCGGTAACGTATACGATGGGAACCTCCTATGCCTATCCGTTCCAGCTCTGCTATGGTGAAAATGTAGTGAATGCCCTTGGTGAGGATGTTGTAATTCCGGTTACGCTGGAGTTCAATGTAAGAGAGCTGCATGAATATCTGTATCCGGGTCTTTCGTATGAACCGTCTGCGGCTGTTACAGAGTACAGCGACTACATTGCAAGAAAGAGCGGTTACGATGAAGATATGATCGGCTATGTGCTGAACCAGGGGCCTGGTGCAGAGGCAGATTCGGTGATCGCAGGCGACTAAATACGAGGGAGAAAACCAGACATGAAATTCTATACCGTTGATGTTATGATACCAACGTATAAACCAGGGCAGGAGTTCGCAGAGCTTCTGCCCCGCCTTTTGGAACAGACTTACCCGATCCGGTCGATCCGGGTTGTAAACACAGGGAAAAAGTTCTGGAACCCGGCGTGGGAGCAGTTATCGGATAAAATTATGGTAGAGCATATCCGGCCAAGCGAATTTGACCACGGCGGAACGAGAAGGGCGATGGCAGAAAGTTCGGATGCGGATCTTTTGCTTTTTATGACCCAGGATGCCATGCCGTACGACAATGCGTGCGTGGAACATCTGGTGGAAAAATTTTCACTGCCGCATGTGAAGGCGGCCTATGCGCGGCAGCTTCCGCGGGATGACTGCCGTACACTGGAACGGTTTACGAGAGGCTTTAACTATCCGGAGGAGAGTGATATCAAGGATGCCGGTGATCTGCCAAAACTTGGTGTTAAGACTTTTTTCTGCTCCAATGTCTGTGCAATGTATGACCGCAGGACATATGAAGAGCTGGGTGGATTTGTAGAAAGCACCTTGTTTAACGAAGATATGATCTATGCCGGGCATCTTGTGCAGGCGGGCTATGCGATTGCCTATGCGGCAGATGCGAAGGTGGTACATTCCCACAATTACGGTTGTCTGGCACAGCTTCACCGCAATTTCGACCTCGGTGTATCCCAGGCACAGCATCCGGAGATCTTTGATGCGTATCCGTCTGAGGGTGAGGGAATCCGTATGGTGAAAAAATCGGCATCCTACGTCTGCAAAATTCATAAGCCGTGGCTGCTCGTCACGTTATTTTTTCAAAGCGGATTCAAATATGTGGGATACTTCCTCGGAAAACGATACAAAAGCCTTCCGGACGGTGTGATCCGCTGGTGTACCTCAAACAAAACGTGGTGGGAATATCACGGAAAGATAAGAAAAAAACGAAATAGAAGATAAGTGAAAGTAAAAAACAAAAATAAAAAGATTTTGTAAGTAAATACGAAATGCTCCATAAGGTTGACAGAGAACGGAGCAGCGTGGTAAAAAAGTAAAGAACAAGAAATTAGAAGGCGGCATAACCTGAAAACAGAACAAGGGTGCCGCCTTTTGCTGTTAGGAGGAAAAAATCTATGTGTGGAATTGTTGGATATATTGGAACCTGCCAGGCTGCCCCGGTGCTGCTGGACGGATTGTCAAAGCTGGAGTACCGCGGATACGATTCGGCCGGAATTGCTGTATACGATGGAAACAAAATTCAGATGCAGAAAGCAATGGGCCGTCTGAAGGTGCTTGAGGAAATGACACAAAATGGAGCGACACTTCCGGGTACCGTAGGAATCGGACATACGAGATGGGCAACGCATGGGGCGCCTTCCGATCTGAATGCACATCCGCATTTCAATAAAGACCACTCGATTGTCGTTGTACACAATGGAATTATTGAGAATTATCTGAAATTAAAGAAAAAACTGATGTCCAAAGGATATGAGTTCCTTTCGGAGACAGATACCGAGGTAATTGCCCATATGCTGGATTACTATTATAACGGCGATCCGCTTGCAACGATCACAAAGGTTATGCACCGCATGGAGGGATCGTATGCACTGGGTATCCTGTTCCGCGACCATCCGGATGAGGTGTATGCGGTCCGTAAAGACAGCCCGCTGATCGTTGGTACAAGTAAGAGCGGAAACCTGATTGCATCCGATGTTCCGGCTGTCCTGAAATATACAAGAGATGTCTATTTTCTGGAAAATGAGGAGATCGTGAAACTGACCCGCGATGGCCTTCACTTCTACAATATTGACGAGGAGGAGCTGGAGAAAGAGGCAACCCACATCGACTGGGATATGAATGCGGCAGAAAAAGGCGGCTATGAGCATTTCATGCTGAAAGAGATGCATGAGCAGCCAAAAGCCGTAAAAGATACCCTGACGCCGCGTATTAAGAACGGTGATGTTGTGATCGAAGAACTCGGCATGACCGATGAGGAGATCCGCGCGATCCGCAAAATCTTTATCGTTGCCTGCGGTTCTGCATACCACACCGGTGTAACCGCAAAATACGTCTTCGAAAAGCTGGCAAGAATCCCGGTTGAGGTAGATCTGGCAAGCGAATTCCGCTACCGTGATCCGATTCTGCAGGAAAATACGCTCGTGGTCATCGTCAGCCAGTCGGGTGAGACGGCCGATACCCTCGCGGCTCTCCGCCTTGCAAAAGAAAAGGGCGTGCGTACCCTTGGCATCGTAAACGTAGTTGGAAGTTCGATTGCAAGAGAGGCAGACAATGTCATGTACACCTGGGCCGGTCCGGAGATCGCTGTTGCGACAACGAAAGCGTACAGCACACAGCTTATCGCGCAGTACCTTCTGGCGATGAAGTTTGCCAAAGTACGCGGAACCGTTTCACAGAATGACTTCGATGCGATGATCCAGAGCCTTGAGCGCCTGCCGGAGCAGATTTCCCTGCTGCTGTCCCACAAGGAGAACGTACAGCGTTTTGCCAACCGTTATCTTGCGGCAGAACACGTCTTTTTCATCGGACGCGGCATCGACTATGCAATCTCGATGGAGGGCTCCCTGAAGCTGAAAGAGATTTCCTACATCCATTCCGAGGCGTATGCAGCCGGTGAGCTGAAACACGGAACCATTTCCCTGATTGAGGACGGACGCCTTGTCGTAGCCGTGCTGACCCAGCCGGAGCTCTACAAGAAAACGATCAGCAATATTCAGGAAGTGAAAACACGAGGCGCGTTTGTCATGGCGGTAACGACCGTTGGCAATACAGAAGTGGAAAAAGTAGCCGACTACGTAGTTTACCTGCCGGAGACAAATCCGATTTTTGCAAACTCCCTGGCGATCATTCCGCTGCAGCTCTTTGGCTACTACGTATCGATCGGCAGAGGCCTCGATGTGGATAAACCGAGAAACTTGGCGAAATCGGTTACGGTAGAATAAAAACCGCAGCATAAAATTCCTCTTTTTTCAAAATTATCACAGTTTCAACACAATTCTAACGTACAATAGGCAGTAGAAAATGAAGAAAGAAATAAGAGCACTGTGTATTGGTGCCTGAGATAGAAAAGAGAAAGAGGGATCAGCCATGAGTGAAGAATTCAAAAAAGAAGAAATAAATGGTGAGGCAGCAGAGAAAACCAAAGCTGCAGAGCATACAGAAGAAGTAAAAGCAGAAACGACAGCAGAGCAGAGTGCAGCAGAGACGGAAAAACCGCAGGAAACCGCAGAAGCGCCGAAGGCGGAAGAAAAGAAAACGACAACCTACAGCTGGGTGAATCCGAAAATCAGCGGAAAGACCGGCGAGGAGAATAACAGCGCTTCCTACACCGGAGAACCGGACCCGTCGGAGGCAAAGGCAGAGCGGACATCTTCTGCAAAGACAGAACATTATCAGTACCAGTCACAGACACAGAGTGCTCCGAAGCAGGAAAAACCACAGTTTTCTGCCGTTCCGCAGCCGCAGGATCACAAAAAGAAAGCGAAAAAACCAATGTCAGCCGCAAAAAAATGGGGCATGACACTTGCCATGGCAGCGTGCTTCGGACTCGTGGCAGGCGGTGTTTTCATTGGGACTGCAGCAGTCGGTACGAAAGTGATCGGTACAGCAACAGAGCAGAAGCAGGAAGTTACAATTCCGACGACCACCACAACAACGGCAGCAGACAGCAGTGATACCTCCGATACCGTAAAAGCAACCGGCGAGATGTCCGTGAAAGATGTTGCATCGAGTGCGATGCCGTCTCTGGTAGCAATTTCTACGACAACGGTGGAAGAAGTTGAGACATTCTTCGGAACCACAAGCCAGGAAGTTCCTACAAGCGGAACCGGAGTTATTGTCGGACAGAACGACGATGAGCTCCTGATTGCGACAAACAACCACGTTGTCAGCGGTGCGACGTCTCTTTCCGTCAGCTTTATCGACGATGAGACGGTAGAAGGCCAGATCAAAGGTACCGATGCGGACAATGACCTTGCTGTTGTTGCAGTAAAACTTTCCGACATCAAGGACGAGACAAAGAGCCAGATCAAAATTGCCGTGATGGGAAATTCCGATGACCTTGAGGTCGGTGATCAGGTTGTGGCAATCGGAAATGCACTGGGAACCGGCCAGTCCCTGACGAGCGGATATATCAGTGCAAAAGACCGTACGATCTCCAGTCAGGATGAGAGTACCGGCGAGACGATTACTTCTGAGGGACTGATCCAGACCGATGCAGCCATCAACCCTGGAAACAGCGGCGGCGCCCTTCTGAACATGAACGGTGAGCTGATCGGCATTAACGAAGCAAAATACAGCTCCACACAGGTCGAGGGCATGGGCTTTGCGATCCCGATTTCGAAAGCGGAGCCGATTCTGCAGAACCTGATGAACCTGACAACAAGATACAAAGTCAGCGATGATAAGGCCGCTTATATCGGAATCAACATGGCGGATGTCAGCGCAGATGTTTCCCAGAACTACGGTATTCCGACCGGTGTCTGCATCATGAGCGTTGTGGACGGCAGCCCGGCAGCCGATGCGGGCTTCAAGAAAGGCGATGTTATCACCACGTTTGATGGAAGAAGCATCTCGAACGCCAAAGGCTTAAAAGAGACACTGACCTATTATGCGGCAGGCGAGACCGTAGATGTCACCGTACAGCGTGCGGACAACGGTGAGTACAAAGAAGTAACACTGACGCTGACCCTTGGCTCTGCAGCAGATATGCCGCAGACGAGCGGAAGCAGCAACGGAACCACAAACGATGGAACCGGAAGCTCCGATCAGAATGACCAGGGTATTCAGAATCCGTTTGGCAACAGATAAAAACTCGAAATAACTATTTCCTAAGAGAAAAAAGACGGACAGCACAGGAATATGAACGCCTGGCTGTCCGCCTTTTTTTGCATTTTTTGATATAATTTTTTGAATTTGTAAAATTCTTAAAAAAGTTGGTAATTTTTAAGAAAGTTTTTACTTGTGACCCTATGGCTTTTGGGCTATAATCAAGCTAGACCAAGCGATCTATTACAGAAAGGAATTTGAAAAATCATGTCAGAAGAGAAAGACAGAGTGGACGGTACCGCGGACGAAACTAAGGCGGAAACAAAAAGCTCTGACCATCATACAGAAGATACCTATGAAAAAGTCTGCTTCATGTGCCGCAGACCGGAGAGCAAAGCCGGAAAGATGATTACCCTTCCGGGAAACATCAATATCTGCCCGGACTGCATGCAGAAGAGCTTTGATACCATGAACCAGAACCCGGGCCAGATCAATGAGATGATGAATAATATGAACAACATGCCGAATATCGGCATGCTCGATCTCTCCGGGCTTTCCAACCAGATCCCGAACCGGCAGCGGGTAAAGAAAAAAGAAGAAAAGAAGAAAACAAAAGAATTTTCCATCAAGGACATTCCGCCGCCGCACCGGATCAAGGCGATGCTTGACGAATACGTTATCGGCCAGGACCGTGCAAAGAAAGTCATGTCGGTTGCCGTTTACAACCATTACAAACGTGTCTTTGCACCGCAGGACGGAAATATCGAGATCGAAAAATCCAACATGCTGATGATCGGACCGACCGGTTCCGGAAAAACGTATCTGGTGCAGACACTGGCACGCCTCTTAGATGTGCCGCTTGCCATCACGGACGCCACATCCCTTACCGAAGCGGGTTATATCGGTGATGATATTGAAAGCGTGGTATCTAAGCTTTTAGCGGCCGCAGACAACGATGTGGAGCGCGCGGAGCACGGTATCATCTTCATCGACGAGATCGACAAGATTGCGAAAAAGAAAAATACAAACCAGAGAGACGTCAGCGGAGAAGCCGTACAGCAGGGAATGCTGAAGCTCCTCGAGGGCAGCGACATCGAAGTTCCGGTGGGAGCCAACAGCAAAAATGCGATGGTTCCGCTCGAGACCGTCAATACCAGAAACATTCTCTTTATCTGCGGCGGTGCCTTCCCGGATCTGACGGACATCATCAAGGAGCGTCTGAACAAGACAGCTTCCATTGGCTTCCAGGCGGATCTGAAGGACAAGTATGATGGGGATAAGAACCTGCTGTCACAGGTGACCTTAGAAGACCTTCGGACTTTCGGTATGGTGCCGGAGTTCCTTGGCCGTCTGCCGATCGTATTTACGCTGGAGAGTCTCAATGAGGATATGCTGGTCGAGATCTTAAAAGAACCGAAAAATGCGATCCTGAAGCAGTATAAGAGACTGCTCGAACTCGACGAGGTGAAACTGGAATTTGATGATGATGCACTTCGCTCTATTGCAAGAAAAGCGCTGGAAAAAGATACCGGTGCGAGAGCACTCCGTTCGATCATCGAGGATTTCATGCTGGATATCATGTATGAGATTCCAAAGGACAGCAGCATCGGAGAGGTTATCATCACAAAAGACTATATTGAAAAGACCGGCGGGCCGACGATTCTCCTGCGCGGTCAGGAAGTTCCAAAGTTAGAGCAGAAATAAGGTAACTGGAAAACACAGCGGAGCAGACGTGAAACTGGCGTTTTCTTGAAATAAGAGATAAGAAAGAGAGGGTTTTAACTATGGCAGAGGATTTTTTTGGAAATTTAAGTAAAACACTGAAAAAAACAGTGGATACTGTGGGAAAGAAAACAGATGAATTCGTAGAAATTCAGAAGATCCGCACCCGTCAGCATGTGCTCGAGGATCAGATTGAGAAGAATTACCAGGATATCGGACAGATCATCTACAACCGCTATCTGAACGGCGAAGCATTCGACGAGAATCTTGCCGGCATCTGCAAAGATATCACCGATCTGGAAAAAGAGATTGCAGACTGCAGGGAAGACGTGGCAAACAAGAGAGGCCGCATCGTATGCCCGGCCTGCGGCGCAAGTGTTCCGAAAGATGCAGCTTTCTGCATGCGCTGCGGTGCTGCTATGCCGGAGAAGGAAGATGAGCCGGAGGATGCCGAGTTTGTACACGTAGAACCGGAAGAAAAAGCAGAAGAAACCGAAGCAGCAGCGCCGGAAGAAGAGCCGGAAGAAGAGCCTGAAAAAGAAGCAGAGGTACCGGAAGAGGAATGATCTGGACCCTGCTGCCAGGGGCGGTTTTCCTTGCAGACGGATGCCTGAAAAAGAAGGCAGAAGAGGAGTTAAAGGAAAATGAGCAGATCCCGGTCTGCAAAGGACATATTGTCCTGCGGAAATGTCATAACCGCGGCGTAGCGGGCGGCGGCTTCGCGGACAGCACGAAGAAGGTGGAAATTCTCACCTTCTTTTTGCTGTCCGGACTGTGGGCGCGTCTCGGAGCGCTGGCGGGCAGACGGAAGTGTAAGGCGAAGAAGCTTGGGCTTGCGCTTACGATTGGCGGCGGCATGTCGAACTGGTATGACCGGCATAAGAGAGGTTACGTGACCGATTATGTCAGCTTCCGGTTTGGACCGGAGAAGTTCCGCAGACTTGTGTTCAATGTTTCTGATTTCTGTATTTTCTTCGGACTTGCGCTGCTGACGGCAATTTCCTGCCGGGAGTCCAGGTGATGCAGGATCTCCCGAAAAGCCCTGCGGATGGCGGGCTTTTCGGGGCAAAAAAGAAAATTTGAAATTTTTTGAAAAAATTTGAAAAAAAAGCTGTTGACAGATTCGGAATCATCTGGTAATATATGTTTTGTTGAGCGGCACATGAGAGCCGCAAGACAAGAAATGCAGGAGTGGCGGAATTGGCAGACGCGCAGGCTTCAGGTGCCTGTGGTCGCAAGATCGTGTGGGTTCAAGTCCCATCTCCTGCATTATTTTTTCGCTTTGCGTATCAAGAATTGGTCCGGTGGACCAATTCGGATTACCCTGCCTGGAATGATGCAGAAACTTCCCGGCAGGGTCTTTTTATTTCTGTGCGGAGAAGATGTGCAGACGGGGAAAGAAAAACAGACGAATCTCAGACAGTGTAAAATTGTTTAAAATTATCGCTATTATCCATATTTTTCATAAAATTAAAAAAAATAAAATTTTTTCAAAAAAAGTGTTGACTTTTCTTTGGAAAGCTGTTATTATCTATCTTGTCAAGCGGACAACCGCTAAGACAACTAAGAAATGCAGGAGTGGCGGAATTGGCAGACGCGCAGGCTTCAGGTGCCTGTGGTCGCAAGATCGTGTGGGTTCAAGTCCCATCTCCTGCATTATTTTTTCGCTTTGCGTATCAAGAATTGGTCCGGTGGACCAATTCGGATTGCCCTGATGGGAAGTGTGAAAACTTTTCGTCGGGGTATTTTTATTTTTCCAGAAAAGAAAATAATTCCGACAGGACATTTTATGCCCAATACACACTTCAAAAGTATTCCATAAAAGAAATTTCCGTAATTCGACAAAAATAGTTGAAATGTTTCCCTGGTTGTGATAGAATCTGAAAGATTAAAGTATGAGATGCATATTTCATACAAACTCAAAACCGAACGAAAAAGAAAGGAAAACGGTGGAATGATGAAAGCTTTTCTAATCTTAGAAGACGGGCATGTCTTTACCGGAACCAGCATTGGTTCACAAAAAGAAGTGATCAGTGAAATCGTATTTAATACATCCATGACTGGATATCTCGAAGTGCTGACCGACCCATCCTATGCGGGACAGGCAGTATGTATGACGTATCCTCTTATTGGAAACTATGGAATTTGTTATGATGATCAGGAGTCCTTAAGACCCTGGCCGGATGGCTATATTGTAAGAGAATTATCCCGTCTCCCCAGCAACTTCCGTTGCCAGGACACCATTCAGAATTTCCTGAAAAAGTTCGATATTCCCGGAATCGCCGGAATCGATACTCGTGCTCTCACCAAAATTCTTCGTGAAAAAGGTACCATGAACGGTATGATCACGACCAACGAAAATTATCACCTCGATGAAATTATTCCAAAATTAAAAGCGTATAATACCGGAAAAGTTGTAGAAAAGGTAACCTGCTCTGAAAAATCAGTTTTAAAAGGAGAAGGCTTTAAAGTTGCACTTCTGGATCTTGGCGCAAAGAACAACATCGCACGTTCCTTAAATGAGCGCGGATGCGAAGTGACCATTTATCCGGCGCTTACTACAGCAGAAGAGATCCTCGCCGCAAATCCGGACGGAATCATGCTGTCCAACGGCCCTGGAGATCCGAAAGAGTGCGTATCCATTATCAAAGAGATTAAAAAACTGTACGATTCCAATGTACCGATCTTTGCAATCTGTCTTGGACATCAGCTGATGGCACTGGCTACCGGCGCAGATACCCACAAGATGAAATACGGCCACCGCGGCGGAAACCACCCGGTCAAGGACCTGGCAACCGGAAGAGTTTACATTTCTTCCCAGAACCACGGCTACGTCGTAGATACCGATACCCTGGATCCGAATGTGGCAGTTCCGGCCTTTGTGAACGTCAACGACGGCACCAACGAGGGACTCAAATACGTCGGCAAAAACATCTTTACCGTACAGTTCCATCCGGAGGCATGCCCTGGCCCGCAGGATTCCGGATACCTGTTTGATCGATTCCTTGAGATGATGGGAGGTAACAAATAATGCCAAAGAATCCGAATATTAAAAAAGTTCTGGTTATCGGTTCCGGTCCGATCGTCATCGGACAGGCAGCAGAGTTCGACTACGCAGGAACACAGGCGTGCCGTTCCCTGAAAGAAGAGGGAATGGAAGTTGTTCTTCTGAACTCCAACCCGGCAACCATCATGACCGATAAAGACATCGCAGACCGCGTTTACATCGAGCCGCTGACCGTAGAAGTGGTAGAGCAGCTCATCCAGAAGGAAAAACCGGACAGCGTTCTTCCGACTCTGGGAGGCCAGGCAGGACTGAACCTTGCGATGGAACTCGAAGAAAAAGGCTTCTTAAAAGAAAACAACGTACGCCTGATCGGTACCACAGCACAGACCATCAAAAAAGCAGAGGACCGTCAGGAATTCAAAGATACCATGGAAAAAATCGGCGAGCCGGTAGCGGCATCCCTGGTTGTCCATGATGTACAGGCTGGTATCGATTTCACCAACAAGATCGGTTATCCGGTTGTACTGCGTCCGGCTTACACCCTGGGCGGAAGCGGCGGCGGTATCGCTTACAACGAAGAAGAGCTGATCGAGATCCTCTCGAACGGACTCCGTCTTTCCCGTGTCGGCGAAGTACTCGTTGAAAGATGTATCGCCGGATGGAAAGAGATCGAGTACGAGGTAATGCGGGACAGCGTAGGAAACTGCATCACCGTCTGCAACATGGAGAACATCGATCCGGTCGGCGTTCACACCGGAGACAGTATTGTCGTAGCACCGTCCCAGACCCTGGGAGATAAAGAGTATCAGATGCTGCGTACTTCCGCACTCAACATCATCACCGAGCTCGGCATCACCGGCGGATGCAACGTACAGTATGCGTTGAATCCGGACAGCTTCGAGTACTGTGTTATCGAGGTAAATCCGCGTGTCAGCCGTTCTTCCGCACTGGCTTCCAAAGCGACCGGTTATCCGATTGCAAAGGTTGCTGCAAAGATCGCACTTGGCTACACTCTGGATGAGATCCCGAACGCCATTACCGGAAAAACCTACGCAAGCTTCGAGCCGATGCTGGATTACTGCGTTGTAAAAATCCCGCGTCTGCCGTTCGATAAGTTTATCAGTGCAAAACGTACCCTGACCACACAGATGAAGGCAACCGGTGAGGTTATGAGTATCTGCAACAACTTCGAGGGCGCGCTGATGAAAGCCATCCGTTCCCTGGAACAGCACGTAGATTCCCTGATGTCCTATGACTTCAGCCACTTGTCCAAAGACGAGCTGATCGAAGAGCTTCACATCGTAGATGATATGAGAATCTGGAGAATCGCAGAGGCGATCCGTCGGGGCATCTCCTACGACGAGATCCACGAGATCACCAAAATCGATGTATGGTTCATCGATAAGCTGGCTATCCTCGTTGAGATGGAGCAGGCATTACAGGCCAAAGAGCTGGATGAGGATCTGCTGCGCGAAGCAAAACGCCTTGAGTTCCCGGATTACCTGGTGGCAAAACTGGCAGGAAAGACCGAAGAAGAAGTAAAAGCGTTAAGAAAACAGTATGATATCACCGCAGCTTACAAGATGGTAGATACCTGTGCCGCTGAGTTCGCAGCAACCACACCGTATTACTATTCCGTATACGGCGGCGAAAACGAAGCTGTCGAGACAAACGACAGAAAGAAAGTCCTCGTCCTTGGTTCCGGCCCGATCCGTATCGGACAGGGTATCGAGTTTGACTTCTGCTCCGTACATTGTACCTGGGCATTCAAGAAAGAGGGCTATGAGACCATCATCATCAACAATAACCCGGAGACCGTCAGCACGGACTTTGATATCGCAGATAAACTGTATTTCGAGCCGCTGACACCGGAAGATGTAGAAAATATCGTCAACATCGAGCATCCGGACGGAGCCGTTGTACAGTTCGGCGGCCAGACTGCGATCAAGCTGACCGAAGCACTCCTGAAAATGGGTGTGCCGATCCTTGGAACATCTGCAGAGAACGTAGATGCCGCAGAGGACCGTGAGCTGTTCGATGAGATCCTGGAGCAGTGTGAAATCCCGCGTCCGAAGGGACACACCGTATTCACCGCAGAAGAGGCGAAAAAAGCAGCCAACGAGCTCGGCTATCCGGTACTCGTCCGCCCGTCCTACGTCCTTGGAGGACAGGGTATGCAGATCGCCATCAGCGATGAGGACGTCGATGAATTTATCGGCATCATCAACCGGATCGCACAGGAGCATCCGATCCTGGTTGATAAATATCTGCAGGGCAAGGAGATCGAGGTTGATGCAGTCTGCGACGGCACCGATATTCTGATTCCTGGTATCATGGAGCACATCGAGCGCGCCGGCGTTCACTCCGGAGACAGTATCTCCGTTTATCCGGCACAGAGCATCAGCCAGCATGCAAAAGACACTATCGTAGAGTATACGAAACGTCTGGCAAGATCCCTGCATGTCATTGGTATGATCAACATCCAGTTCATCGTATGCGGTGAGGATGTTTACGTCATCGAGGTCAACCCGCGTTCTTCTCGTACCGTACCATACATCAGCAAGGTAACCGGAATCCCGATCGTGCCGCTGGCAACGAAAGTCATCCTCGGCCACACGATCCGCGAGCTTGGCTACGAGCCGGGACTGCAGAGAGAGGCAGATTACATTGCCATCAAGATGCCGGTATTCTCCTTCGAGAAGATCCGCGGCGCAGATATCGCCCTTGGACCGGAGATGAAATCCACCGGTGAGTGCCTTGGTATTGCAAAGACCTTCAACGAGGCTCTTTACAAAGCATTCCTCGGCGCCGGAATCAACCTGCCGAAATACAAAAACATGATCATCACCGTAAAGGATGAGGATAAAGAGGATATCGTTCCGATCGCACAGAGATTCCAGGCTCTCGGCTACAAGATCTATGCGACGAGAAATACCGCGAAAGCCCTGAACGAGAACGGCGTCAATGCGATCCGCACCAACAAGATCGAGCAGCCGTCCCCGAACCTGATGGACCTGATCCTCGGCCACAAGATCGACCTCGTCATCGATACTCCGTCCCAGGGCGTTGAGCACTCCAAAGACGGATTCGTCATCCGCCGGAACGCGATCGAGACAGGTGTCAACGTACTGACCTCTCTGGATACCGCAACCGCACTCGTAACCAGTCTGGAAAATACAGATGTGAAGAAGCTGACCCTGATCGATATCGCAACGATCGACAAGAGATAAGCATGATAGAAGCATAAAGCAAAGAAAAGCTCTCTGCTGCAGAAACAAAGCGGCAGAGAGCTTTTTTGGCCGAATGTGGGTTTGAATGGATTTTACAAAAAAGAAAACGTGACGCGCTTGTGTTTTTAGCATAAGTATGATAGATTTTTAATAGAATGCCAGAAAAGGGCATCCAATTCAAAAAGAGAAAGGTACATATCGTATGAACATCATTGAGTGGTTAAAGGTTATCCTGCTGGGTATCGTAGAGGGCATTACCGAGTGGCTTCCGATCAGCAGCACCGGCCACATGATTCTGGTAGATGAGTTTATTAAGCTGAATGTGACAGCTGATTTCAAGAATGTTTTTGAAGTTGTTATCCAGCTCGGTGCAATCCTTGCGGTTGTCGTCATCTATTTCTGGGATCTCTGGCCGTTTCATGGCAAAAGCAAAGCGAAAAGCAAGAGCTATTTTGCCAATCCAAGCGACAACAAGGTCTTTGCAGGTATGCAGAACTTTGTAGACAATTACTGTTATCTGGACAAAATTATCATGTGGTTCAAGATCGTCGTATCGTGTCTGCCGGCAGCCGTGATCGGACTGGCATTCAACGACTGGATCGAGGCCCATCTGATGAATTACGTGATCGTAGCACTGATGCTGATCATCTATGGTGTCCTCTTCATCATCATTGAGAATTACAACAAGACGAGAACACTGTCTGCAACAAAAATCAAAGAGATTACCTGGAAAAATGCGCTGTATATCGGTGTTTTCCAGCTCCTTTCCATCGTACCGGGAACTTCCCGTTCGGGAGCAACCATCATCGGCGGTATCCTGCTGGGATGCTCGAGAGAGCTGGCATCGGAGTACACGTTTTTCCTTGCCGTTCCGGTTATGTTCGGCGCGAGCCTTTTAAAACTGGTAAAACACGGCTTTGCCTTTACCGGTGTTGAGGTGGCGATCATGATCGTCGGCATGCTGGTGGCATTTGCGGTATCGATTTTTGCCATCAAATTCCTGATGCAGTACATCAAGAAGCACGATTTCAAAGCCTTCGGCTGGTACCGTATCGTACTCGGTGTGATTGTGCTGCTGTATTTCGTAATCAAAACCGTAATTCTGAAATCATAAAATCGAACAATTCCGAAAATTTACCAGGAAAAATAGAAGAAGAAGTATCGTAAAATGAAAAAAATTGTGCGATACTTCTTTTTTTACGCAAAAATTACAAAAAACCCTGTAAAAAGTAACCAAAAGCTGATATAATAGGACACAAGAGGGACGCAGAACCAGAAATTAAAAAAAATACCGAAAATTTGCCATATTTTTATTGACTAAAGATATTCTTATGGTAAAATAAATGTGTGCGCCCCGAGGATATCTTTATTTTCGGTGCAATCAGTATAGGGTGAACGTATCATCCAGGGCAATCTGGAAATACTTTACTATAACCTATCAAAATTACAAGTAGGAGGAAAAGTAACAATGGCAAAATGGGTTTACATGTTCACTGAAGGTAATGCAGACATGCGTAACCTTCTCGGTGGAAAAGGCGCAAACCTGGCTGAGATGACAAACCTGGGACTTCCTGTACCACAGGGATTCACGGTAACAACCGAGGCTTGTACACAGTACTATGAGGATGGCAGACAGATCAACGACGAGATCATGGGTCAGATCATGGAAGCAATCGATAAAATGGAAGGAATCACAGGAAAGAAATTCGGAGACGCTAAGAATCCGCTGCTCGTTTCTGTACGTTCCGGAGCAAGAGCTTCCATGCCAGGTATGATGGATACCATCCTGAACCTTGGTCTGAACGAAGAGGTTGTTGAAACTCTGTCACAGGCTTCCGGCAACCCACGTTGGGCTTGGGACTGCTACAGAAGATTCATTCAGATGTTCTCTGACGTAGTTATGGAAGTTGGTAAAAAATACTTCGAAGAGCTGATCGACAAGATGAAAGAGGAGAAAGGCGTAAAACAGGACGTAGATCTTGACGCAGATGACCTCAAAAAACTGGCTGAGCAGTTCAAAGCTGAGTACAAAGCTAAAATCGGTGAGGATTTCCCGACCGATCCTAAGGTACAGCTGATGGAGGCTGTAAAAGCCGTATTCCGTTCCTGGGACAACCCGAGAGCAAACGTTTATCGTCGTGACAACGACATCCCGTATTCCTGGGGTACCGCTGTTAACGTACAGATGATGGCATTCGGAAACATGGGAGATGACTGTGGTACAGGTGTTGCCTTCACCCGTGACCCTGCTACAGGAGAGAACGGACTGTTCGGTGAGTTCCTTACCAACGCACAGGGCGAGGACGTAGTTGCCGGTGTTCGTACACCTATGCACATTTCTGAGATGGAAGAGAAATTCCCGGAAGCTTTCAAACAGTTCAAAGAAGTTTGCAAAACTCTGGAAACACACTACAGAGATATGCAGGACATGGAGTTCACTGTAGAGCACGGTAAACTGTACATGCTGCAGACACGTAACGGTAAGAGAACAGCAAAAGCTGCTCTGAAAATCGCCTGCGACCTTGTAGATGAGGGAATGAGAACAGAGGAAGAGGCAGTTGCAATGATCGATCCTCGTAACCTTGACTCTCTGCTTCATCCGCAGTTCGATGCAAAAGCACTGAAAGAGGCTACTCCAATGGCAAAAGCACTGGGAGCATCTCCGGGAGCTGCTTGCGGTAAAATCGTCTTCACAGCTGATGACGCTGTTGCATGGGCTGAAAGAGGAGAAAAAGTTGTTCTGGTTCGTCTTGAGACATCCCCAGAAGATATCACAGGTATGAAATCTGCACAGGGTATCCTGACTGTTCGTGGTGGTATGACTTCCCACGCAGCCGTAGTTGCCCGTGGTATGGGAACCTGCTGTGTATCCGGTTGCGGTGATATCGTAATGGACGAGGCAAACAAGAAATTCACACTGGCTGGCAAAGAGTTCCACGAGGGAGACTGCATCTCTCTGGATGGTTCTACAGGATGCATCTATGACGGACTGATCCCGACCGTAGACGCTACCATCGCTGGCGAGTTCGGAAGAATCATGGGCTGGGCAGATAAATACAGAACCATGAAAGTTCGTACAAACGCTGATACTCCGGCAGACGCTAAAAAAGCTCGTGAGCTTGGCGCAGAAGGTATTGGTCTTTGCCGTACAGAGCATATGTTCTTCGAAGGCAACAGAATCGATGCATTCCGTGAGATGATCTGCGCTGAAACCGTAGAAGAGAGAGAAGCAGCACTTGCTAAGATCCTTCCGGAGCAGCAGGGAGACTTCGAGAAGCTGTATGAAGCTCTGGAAGGCAACCCGGTTACCATCCGTTTCCTGGATCCGCCGCTTCATGAGTTCGTTCCGACTGAGGAAGAGGACATCAAGAAACTGGCTGACGCTCAGGGCAAAACTGTTGAGCAGATTAAAGCAATCATCGCTAGTCTGCACGAGTTCAACCCGATGATGGGTCATCGTGGATGCCGTCTTGCTGTAACTTATCCGGAAATCGCTAAGATGCAGACAAGCGCAGTTATCCGCGCAGCTATCAACGTGAAGAAAGCTCATCCGGATTGGAATGTAAAACCGGAAATCATGATCCCGCTTGTTGGCGATATCAAAGAGCTGAAATACGTTAAGAAATTCGTAGTAGAGACCGCTGACGCTGAAATCGCAGCAGCAGGCAGCGACCTTGAATACGAAGTTGGTACCATGATCGAGATCCCGAGAGCAGCTCTGACTGCAGATGAGATCGCAAAAGAGGCAGACTTCTTCTGCTTCGGAACCAACGACCTTACTCAGATGACTTACGGATTCTCCCGTGACGATGCTGGTAAATTCCTGAACGCTTACTATGACGCTAAGATCTTCGAGAACGATCCATTCGCAAAACTCGATCAGGACGGCGTTGGCAAGCTGATGAAGATGGCTATCGATCTTGGAAGACCGGTTAACTCTTCTCTGCACGTAGGTATCTGCGGTGAGCACGGTGGAGATCCGAGCTCCGTAGAGTTCTGCAACAAACTGGGTCTGGACTATGTTTCCTGCTCACCGTTCCGTGTGCCGATCGCCCGTCTGGCAGCAGCTCAGGCAGCTATCGCTCAGAAGAACGCTTAATTTAAACAGAATCTGTCCGAATCAGGATTTTCATGCAGTAGCATGATTTGTGTTCAAACGTAAGGAGACCCCGGCGGTCTGTAGAAATACAGGCGCCGGGGTCTTTTTTATCAATCGTTTAAAATCAAAGTGGGAGGGAAAACGGATGCAGAATGAAACAGCCAAAGAAAACCTGCTGCGGCAGATCCGGGAATACCGTCCGTACAATGAGCAGGAAGAGCGGGATCGGGCGATTCTGCTGAAATGGATGGAGAGCGGATGCGATATTTTGACGCGGGAAAATGAGACCGCACATCTGACTGCCTCCGCCTGGGTCGTAAGCCCGGATCGGAAGCAGGTGCTGATGGCGTATCACAATATTTACCATTCCTGGGCATGGCTCGGCGGCCACGCGGACGGAGATGCGGATCTTTGCAGCGTGGCGGTAAGAGAAGTGAAGGAGGAATCCGGGATTGAAGAGGTGAAGCTCTTATCGGATCAGCCATTCTCGCTCGAAATCCTGTCGGTGGACGGCCATGTGAAGCGCGGAAAGTACGTGACGACACATCTCCATCTGAATGTGACATATCTCATGGAAGCAGACCCGGTACAGGAAATCCGCTGCAAGCCGGATGAAAACAGCGCAGTCGGCTGGATTCCGGTGGAGCAGATCGCAGAAAAATCGACAGAGCCATGGTTTGTGGAGCGTGTGTATGGCAAGCTGTGTGAGAAAGTGAAAAGAGATTTCTGTGAAGTGTAATATGCAATCCGCGTATGAACTGCCATTTAGAATAAGCATTAGACAAATGAGCTGTTAGATGTCTAAAATAGAGACAGAAAGAAAAATGGCAGGAGGGGTTTTATGTTTACAAATCAGGATTTGAAAAAGCTGATTATTCCGCTTTTCCTAGAGCAGCTTCTGGTGGCTCTGGTCGGAATTGCGGACGTGTTTGTTATCGGATTTGTCGGAGAGGCGGCGGTTTCCGGTGTGTCACTGGTCAATGCGTTTAATATGATCTTTATCAATCTGTTCACAGCGCTGGCATCCGGCGGTGCGGTGGTCATCAGCCAGTATATCGGAAAGAAGGACAAGGAGCAGGCGGGAGCGGCAGCTTCCCAGCTTCTGACGGCATCGGTATTGCTGTCGGTTGTTATTTCTGTAGTGGTACTGGTTGCCAACGAACAGCTGATGCGTTTGATGTTCGGCAAGGTTGAGGATGATGTCATGGCGGCATGCGTGACGTATCTGCGTATCTCGGCATATTCCTATCCGGCAATGGCGATTTACAATGCGGGAGCGGCTTTGTACCGCAGTTTTGGAAAAACCAGCACGACGATGTACCTTTCGATTGCATCGAATGTGATCAACGTAGTCGGAAACTGTATCGGCGTCTTTGCTTTGCATACAGGTGTGCCTGGCGTTGCGGTTCCGTCGCTGATTGCGCGTATCTTTTCCGCAGCTGTTATCACGGTTCTCTGCTTCTCAAAGCGAAATCCGGTGCAGTATCTGAAAGAGTGGATTTTTAAAGTAGACTTGAGCTTCCAGAAAACGATCCTCAGTATCGCAGTTCCGAACGGTATCGAGAGCGGTATTTTCCAGCTCGTCAAAGTAGCACTTTCCAGTGTGGTAGCACTGTTTGGTACCTACCAGATTGCCGCAAACGGCATTGCCCAGAGTATATGGTCCATGGCGGCACTCACAAGCAGTGCACTTTCCCCAGTATTCATCACCGTCATCGGACAGTGCATGGGCGCGGGAGATACTGATCAGGCGGAGTATTATTTCCGCAAGCTGATAAAAATCACACTGATCATTGGAGTGGCATGGAATGCGCTTGTCTTTGCAGTCACACCGTTTGTCCTTTCCTTCTATGCGGTGTCCGAGGAGACGAAGCGGCTGACACTCTGGCTGGTACTGCTGCATAATATTTTCAACGGTATTGCACTCTGCTACGCCGGACCGCTTGGAAGCGGCCTTCGTGCGACAGGAGATGTAAAATTCACAATGGGAATTTCCCTCTTCACGACCATCGGCGTCCGCCTGATTTTCTCTGTGATTTTTGCAATCTGGATGAACATGGGCGTTATGGGAATCGCTCTTGCGATGTGCCTCGACTGGTCCGTGCGCGGCATCATCTTCTGGTGGAGATTCAAACAGGGCAAGTGGAAAACGTTTCAGGTTATCCGTGAGTGAAAAAACGATCCTCTTTTTCTGACGACAGAAAAGTTGTTGGGAAAAGGGGATTTTTGGGGTAAAAGGGATTATTTCGGCGCGTTGAAAATCATGCCGGGGTATGGTAAAATGGACTCCGAAAAACAGCAAAAGGAGGAAAATATAAGTAACTAAATATATTGTCAAATGTGATATAATGTGTTTAAACATACAAAAGGAGAATCATATTATGAACACATCAAATATCACAAACTACAAGCCGAAGGATTTTGCTGAATTGTTAGGGATATCTGTTAAAACGCTACAGCGTTGGGACAGAGAAGGGATTTTAAAAGCAAATCGAACTCCAACTGACAGGCGTTATTATACGTATGACCAATATCTTCAATTCAAAGGCATAAATATCGAAAATGATAAACGTCAGGCAGTTATTTATGCCAGAGTATCTACAAAAAATCAAAAAGACGATTTGCAAAACCAGGTCGCATTTTTACGACAGTTTTGTAATGCCAGGGGAATCATTGTAGACCAATGTATCGAAGAGTATGGAAGTGGTCTTAATTACAACCGCAAAAAGTGGAATAAATTATTAGATGAAGTAATGGAACAGAAAGTAAAAACGATCATCATAACCCACAAAGACAGATTTATCCGATTCGGTTATGATTGGTTTGAAAAATTCTGTATGAAATGCAACACAACGATCGTGGTGGTAAACAACGAAGAATTATCACCACAGGAAGAACTTGTACAGGATATTGTTTCCATACTTCATGTGTTCTCCTGCAGGCTGTATGGACTTCGTAAGTATAAAAAACAAATAGAGAGGGACGAGGAAATTGCTAAAGAGCTTCAGGACGGAAATTCATCCGACAGAAGAGCAGAAAGTCAGGATTCATAAAACAATAGGAACTTGTAGATTTATTTATAATTTCTATCTGGCCCATAACAAAGAACTTTATCAAAATGGCGAAAAATTCATGAGCAGCAGTAAATTCAGAGTCTGGCTGAATCATGAATACCTTCCACAACATCCAGAATATTTATGGATTAAGGAAGCATACTCAAAAGCGGTGACCCAGGCAGTAAATCATGGACAGACTGCATTTAAAAAATTCTTTAATCATGAAAGTGCTTTTCCGAAGTTCAAAAAGAAAGGCAGATCAGATGTGAAGATGTATTTCGTAAAGAATAATCCGAAAGATTGTCGCTGCGAGAGACACCGAGTTAACATTCCATCACTTGGATGGGTTCGTATCAAAGAAAAAGGATACATTCCTACGACGAAAGAAGGATATATCATAAAAAGCGGCCATGTTTCCATGAAAGCGGGCAGATATTATGTTTCGGCTCTTATAGAAATTCCTGATAATAAAACTGCTGATCTTTCTAACGAAGGAATCGGCATCGACCTGGGGTTAAAGGATTTTGCCATTGTTTCAAATGGTAAGACATATAAGAATATCAACAAATCAGCAAGATTAAAGAAATTAGAAAAACGACTCGTTCGGGAACAGAGATGTCTCTCCCGAAAGTATGAAAATCTAAAGAAAGGAGAGTCCACTCAAAGAGCGAATATACAAAAACAAAAACTTAAGGTACAAAAACTTCATCATAAAATAGACAATATCCGTACGGATTACATCAATAAGACAATCGCAGAGATCGTAAAAACCAAACCATCTTATATAACGATTGAAGACTTAAACGTATCGGGAATGATGAAGAACAAACATCTTTCAAGAGCAGTTGCTTCGCAGAAGTTTTACGAATTCAGAATAAAGCTTAAGGCGAAAAGCAGGGAAAATGGTATTGAGCTTCGGGTTGCAGACAGATGGTATCCATCATCAAAAATCTGCCATTGTTGTGGAATGATCAAGAAAGATTTAAAACTTTCAGATAGAATATTTCGATGTCATTGTGGCTATGTCGAAGACAGGGATTTCAATGCGGCACTGAATCTGAGAGGTGTAAAAACTTACAAGATTGCATAAGGACGCAAATGTAAGTATGTACCGAAGGCTATTTCGGGAATTAACGACTGTGGAGTGTACATGGATCTACGAGTAGATATGATTTCGGTCAATCAAAAGTATACACAAGGAAGCAGTAAGTAAGATTCGTGAGAACTTACATTATCTCGATGTGATAAGTATATTTAATCACATTTTGAGTGGCAGGACATGACAGAAGATGAATGATATGAAGCGTCTGCTCTCGTATGCAGGTCCCTACAAGCGGGATATGATTTTCGGAGCAGTGCTGGTATTGGTAGAAACGTGTTTTGAACTTTTTATTCCGATTCTGATTTCCAATCTGATTGACATCGGCGTTGCGAACGGCGATATCCCTTACATTTACCGCAAGGGAATCCAGATGGGAGTCTGCGCGCTCTGTGCGCTTGTGACCGGAATTTTATACGCGCACTTTGCGGCGCGGGCGACGTACGGCTGGGGAGCTGAGATCCGGAAGGCGGAGTATGAGAAAATGCAGCAGTATGCATTTTCCAACCTCGACCACTTTGCGGTATCATCCCTGATCACCCGTATGACGACGGATGTTACCGTCATCCAGAATATGGTAAGCGCCGGCTTCCGCCCGATCACGCGCGGACCGTCGCTTCTGATTATGGGAATCGGCCTTTCATTCTATATGAATCCGCGGCTGGCATTTGTATTCCTTGTATGTACCCCGCTTCTTGGCTTTATTCTCTCCCTGATTGTGCGGAGAGTTGCCCCGATGTACACAAAACTGCAGTCCATGGTGGACCGCCTGAACAACGTTGTCCAGGAGGGGCTGACCGCGATCCGTGCCGTCAAAGCTTTCGTGCGGGATGAGTACGAGGAAGACAAATTCAACGAGGTCAACACCGACCTGACCGCAGCGAGCGAGCAGACGTTCCACTACGCCGTGCTGAATCTGCCGGCATTTCAGGGCGTCATGTATACCGCGATCGTGCTGATTCTGTGGTTCGGCGGAAATATGATTCTGAAAAAACAGCTTGCCGTCGGAAACCTGACCGGATTTCTAAGCTACGTCATGCAGGTCATGAACTCGATGATGATGATTGCAAACGTCTTCCTGCTTCTGACCCGTTCCATGGCGAGCGCACACCGGATTGTCGAGGTGCTCGATGAGAAAATCGTGCTCACCTCGCCGGAAAATGGTGTAACAGAAGTGACAGAGGGCAGCGTGGAGTTTGACAACGTATCGTTTAAATACAAAGAAGAAGCAAAAGAGTACGCACTCTCCGATGTTACGCTGAAGATCAAAGCTGGTCAGACGGTAGGAATCCTCGGAGGAACAGGTTCTTCGAAAACGACGCTGGTGCAGCTCATTCCGCGTCTGTATGATACCAGCCGCGGCACCGTCCGCGTCGGCGGAAAGGATGTGCGCGCGTACGATCTTGCCGCTCTCCGCGATGCAGTCAATATCATTCTGCAGAAAAACGTGCTGTTCTCCGGAACCGTGCGTGAAAACCTGAAATGGGGCAATGTGGATGCATCCGATGAGGAGATCTGGGAAGCATGCCGCGCGGCGTGTGCGGATGAATTTTTGAACCGCATGCCGGACGGCCTCGACACCGTGCTCGAGCAGGGCGCAAGCAACCTCTCCGGAGGCCAGAAGCAGCGTCTCTGCATCGCGCGTGCGCTGATCGGAAAGGCAAAAATCCTGATCTTCGATGATTCGACAAGTGCGGTCGACACGGCAACGGAGAAAAAGATCCGCGAGGCACTGGCGGCGCGGAAGAATGTCACAAAAATTATCATTGCGCAGAGAGTAACATCCGTCATGAATACGGATCAGATCATCATTCTTGATGACGGAAAAGTACACCGGATCGGCACGCACGCTGAACTGCTGGCGGATGACCCGATTTATCAGGAAATTTACGCCTCACAGATGAAAGGAGGAGACGAAAATGGCAGCGAGAGCTTATAGCGGAAAGAAACCAAAGAACCTGAAACACACGCTGCGCGTCTTCCTGTCTTATCTGGGACGGCACAAAAAAATGCTCGCAGTCGTAGCGGTACTGGTAACAATCAGCGCGGGAGCCAACCTCTTTGGAACGTATATGATCCGCCCGGTTGTCAACGGACTGGCGGACGGAGATGTGCACACACTGCTGCGCGGCGTGCTGATTACGGCACTCATTTTCGGGTGCGGCGCACTCGCAGCATACGGCTACACGCAGACCATGGTAAAAGCAGCACAGCAGGTTGTATTTGATATCCGCCGCGATCTGTTCGAACACGTCCAGACACTGCCGCTGCAGTTCTTCGACAGCAGACGCCACGGCGATATCATGAGTCTTTTCACGAACGATATCGACACGATGGCAGATGCCCTGAACAACAGTTTTGCGATGGTTATCCAGAGCTTCATCCAGATTGTGGGAACACTGACCTTGCTGTATATCCTAAACTGGCGGCTCTCGCTGATTGTAACGGTGTGCTACGGTATCATGTTCTGGTATATCAAGTTCAGCGGAAAGCGCAGCAAGGGTTATTATACGAAGCAGCAGAACAGCCTCGGAGAACTGAACGGCTATATTGAGGAGCTGATCACCGGACAGAAAGTCGTCAAGGTGTTCCACCACGAAGAAGAGAGCTTTACGGAATTCTGCAAAAAGAATGAGGAGCTCCGGAAAGCGGGAACCGGCGCGCAGGGGTATGCGGCGACGATGGTTCCTGTCGTTGTCAGCATTTCGTATGTCAATTATGCGATTGTGGCAGTGCTCGGCGGCCTTCTCGCCCTGCACGGAAAAGCCGATATCGGAAGCCTGGCAAGCTACCTTGTCTTTGTCCGCCAGGCGGCGCTTCCGATCAACCAGTTCACCCAGCAGAGCAACTTCCTTCTCTCAGCGCTCGCCGGTGCGGAGCGTGTCTTCGACGTGATGAGCCTGGAGCCGGAAATCGATGAGGGAAAAGTGGAACTGGTCAACGTAAAAGAAGAGAACGGCGCACTTGCCGTCTGCGAAGAGACAACAGGCCGCTGGGCATGGAAGCGCCCGGACGGAACGATGACGGAATTAAAGGGCGATGTGCGTTTTGAAAACGTGGATTTCGGCTACACGGCAGACCGTCTGATCTTAAAGAACATCAGCCTGTATGCCAAACCAGGCCAGAAAATTGCTTTTGTCGGTTCCACAGGAGCCGGAAAAACGACGATCACGAACCTGATCAACCGTTTCTACGACGTCCAGGGCGGCGCGGTTGTCTACGACGGCATTGACGTAAAAGATATCGAAAAAGACGCTCTGCGCCACTCCCTCGGTATCGTTCTGCAGGATACCCATCTGTTCACGGGAACCGTAGCAGAAAACATCCGTTTTGGAAAACTCGATGCCACGCAGGAAGAAATTGAACATGCGGCCAAAATTGCGAATGCGGATTCCTTCATCCGCCGTCTGCCGAACGGCTACGACACGATGCTGACCTCCGACGGAGCCAACCTCTCCCAGGGCCAGCGCCAGCTTCTCGCGATTGCCCGTGCCGCCGTTGCCGATCCGCCGGTGCTGATTCTTGACGAGGCAACATCTTCCGTTGACACCAGAACCGAGGCGCTGATCGAAAAAGGAATGGACCAGCTCATGGAGGGCAGAACCGTATTTGTCATCGCCCACCGCTTAAGCACCGTGCGAAACGCCAATGCGATCATGGTGCTGGAGCAGGGAAATATCGTAGAGCGCGGCGACCACGACGCACTTCTGGCACAGAAAGGAAAATATTATCAGCTCTATCATGGAATGTTTGAGCTGAGTTAAAAAGAAAGGAGTAAAGAGTATGAGAAAATATAACCGTATTTTTCTGATCGTCCTGGATTCTCTCGGAATCGGGGCGATGGCGGATTCGGAGAAGTTTGGGGATGTCGGTGTCAATACCTTCGGCCACATCTGGGAGAGTCAGGGAGGCCTTGAAATCCCGAACCTGCGCCGCCTCGGCATGGGAAATCTCTGCGGTGTGACAGAGGATGAGGCAAAGAGTTACGCCAGAAGACTGAACGAGGCGAGCAACGGAAAAGACACCATGACCGGCCACTGGGAGATGATGGGAATTTACACGACAAAGCCGTTCGTTACGTTCACCGACCACGGATTTCCGAAAGAACTGATCGACGAGCTGGAAAAACGAACCGGCAGAAAGATCATCGGCAATAAGGCGGCGAGCGGAACGGAGATCCTCGATGAGCTGGCAGAGCGCGAGATCGAAAACGGAGAACTGATTGTCTATACCTCGGCGGATTCCGTACTGCAGATCTGCGGCAACGAGGAGACGATGGGACTGGAGACGCTGTATCATTACTGCGAGATTGCCCGTGAGCTGACCATGAAAGACGAGTGGAAAGTCGGCCGTGTCATTGCAAGACCGTACGTCGGAAAGAAAAAAGGAGAGTTCGTCCGCACCGCAAACCGTCACGACTACGCTGTCAAACCGACGGGAAAAACCGTGCTCAACGCGATGCAGGAGGCAGGATATGATGTCATCAGTATCGGAAAAATCAACGATATTTTCTGCGGCGAGGGCATCACGGAGAGTCTGAAATCCAAGAGCAGCGTCCACGGCATGGAGCAGACGATTGAGACGGCAGGAAAAGAGTTTACCGGACTGTGCTTTGTCAACCTCGTCGATTTCGATGCACTCTGGGGCCACAGAAGAAACCCGGAAGGCTACGGAAAAGAGATTGAAAAATTCGATGTGAACCTTGGAAAGCTGCTGGAGCAGTTAAAAGACGACGATCTGCTCCTGATCACGGCAGACCACGGCAACGACCCGACTTATACCGGAACGGACCACACCAGAGAACAGGTGCCGCTCCTTGCGTACTCACCGTCTATGAAGGAGAGCGGCCTTCAGGAGACGAAGGACACCTTCGCTGTGATCGGCGCATCCGTTGCAGAGAACTTCGGCGTAAAAATGCCGGAGGGAACGATCGGAACATCGATCCTGGAATCGTGGAAATAAGGAAGCGATGGCGTTTTCAGCTGAGGCGGTAAGAACCTTTCGAAAGTTTCACAAGCTGTCCTTCTTCGAGCAGCTTCTTTAAAACCCGCTGGAGCTGGCGGCGGCTGCAGTGGAGCTGCATGGCCATCTTTTCCACGCCGGAAAACGTCTGATCCGGACAGCGCTCTGAGAGATAAGAGAGGAAGGATTCCTCGAGCGTGGAAAAATTCGACTGGGAGCTGGAATAAAGCATCAGCTTTTCGGTGACAGAGTTTAAAAGATATCGTAAAAAGCGGTTGTCGTTCAGCAGAAGCTCTTTCGTGGAAGCGAGCGGCAGAACAATACAAAGCGCGGTGGTGCGTGCCTCGATCTGGTGCGTATCATCGCGTTTTCCGCAGAATTCCATATCGCCGATGCAGGTAAAGCCGTCGAGATAGCCGATCGGGTAGCTCGTGCCGTCGGCGCGGTTGGCGCTGATCTCGATGGAACCGTCCACGAGGAACGAGAGGTATTCCTCCGGATTCAGCGTGTCGAGCCGTTCGCCCTTTTCAAACTGATACAGAGAAAATGCGAGATCCGGGGTATCGAAAAGAGATGGGATCTCATGTTTCTGAAGATAAAAGTCCAGCAGAGCCGGATCAAAAATTCGTTTCATAGGAAAATCCTTTCACAGAAAAATTTTTGGAAAACTTTTTCTTTATTGTGACATATGACACAATAAAGAAAAAGCAAGAAAGTCTGCTAAGATAAACCAGAATGAAAAATGTTACAGTTTGCTGGGTACCAGTGAACTGTAACCGAAAAAGAGGAAAGGGGAGTTTTCAAAATGGAAAACGAATTATTTGAGAAAACAAAAGTGTCCAAAGCATATATGACGCTCGCACTTCCGGTCGTGCTCGGCATGGTCGTGTCGCTGATCTATAATATGGTAGATACTTTTTTCATCGCGCGGACCGGAAACACGGCACTGATTGCCGGCGTATCGCTCGGCACACCGATTTTCACGCTGATGATTGCACTCGGTGACATCTTCGGCGTCGGCGGCAGTTCCGTCATTTCGCGCCTCTTCGGTAAAAAAGAGTACGAGGACGGAAGACGGATCAGCGTATTCTGCTTTTACGCAGCGATTGCTGTCGGCATTGCGGTCAGCATCATCCTGCTTGCCGCCAAACAGCCGATCCTTGGCCTGCTTGGCTGTGATGAGACGACGTGGCAGTATGCGGGGGACTATTACCAGTGGATTGCACTCGGCGCACCGTTTATCATCCTGCAGCTGACGCCGAACAATCTTCTTCGGACCGAGGGCTTCGCAAAAGCCTCGATGATCGGAACAATGCTGGGAGCCGTCGTCAACATCATTCTTGACCCGATCTTTATTTACACGCTCGGCATGGGAGCAGCCGGAGCAGCGATTGCAACGGTGATCGGCAACATCTGCGGTGATATTTTCTATGTTATCTTTATGATAAAGAAATGCCGCTATCTCTCCGTCGATTTCCGAAAACTGAAAATGACCGGAGCAGAGGTGCTCGCCGTTCTTGCCATCGGCATTCCGGCATCCGTCACAAACTTCATGCAGAGCATCGGCGTGACGCTGACGAACCGATTTTTGCAGCCGTATGGAACGGACAAAGTTGCAGCGATGGGAATTGCTTTGAAAATTATTATGATTTCTGTTCTTGTGATGGTCGGTTTCGCTTTTGGCGGACAGCCGCTGGTCGGATACAATTATGGAGCGAAAAATAAAAAACGTCTCAGTGAGACGATCCGCTTTGCCTTCCTCCTGGAAGTGCTGACCGGTGCCGGAATGGCGGTTGTGCTCGGTGCGGCGGCTCCGCTTCTCGTGGGACTGTTCTTAAAAGAGGCGGATGTCATTGCAGTGGCCCAGCAGATCCTCCGCGTCCAGCTCATTGGTATGCCGTTTGTTGGTATCGTACTCGCATCGACCTGTATTTTCCAGGCGATCGGAAACGGGGCAGGAGCAATGATTCTTTCAGCAGGACGTCAGGGCGTGATTTTTGCCATTGTAATTTTCTGCGCTTCAAAACTTGCCGGTTTTTCCGGTGTTATTGCCTCCCAGCCGGTTTCTGATTTTCTGACCGCATTGGTGGCTGTGATGATTCTGCTTCAGTGGAAAAAGAAAGAATTTGCAAAATAAGAAAGAACAGCAAAGCGGCTGCGGCACAGCGTTCCGGAACGGGAACCTGCCGCAGCCGCTTTTGGCGTGCGCAAAAAAACAGAATTCCTGCACAGGCGGCCGCCATGTCAAAAACACGTAAAAGTGATGAAAAAACGTCTCTTAATTCGGCAGTATTACGGGATTGCATTCTGAGAAAACAAGATATAAAATGGCATGAGATTCGACAAAAAGGGGAAGCAAAAACATACGACAATAGGGAGGACATCACATGGCAACAAAGAAAAGTGCAGTAAAAGATCTGACAAACGGCAGCCCGGTAAAACTGATTCTGGGGTTTGCACTGCCGCTGCTGCTCGGCATGCTGTTCCAGCAGTTTTACAGCATGGTCGATACGATTATTGTAGGAAAATTCTTAGGCGCGAAAGCGCTCGCGGCTGTTGGCAGTACAGGTTCGATCAACTTCATGATCGTGGGATTCTGTATGGGAGTCTGCAGCGGATTTGCAATTCCGGTTGCGCAGATGTTCGGGGCAGGAGACCGGAAAGCGCTGTGCCGGTATGTAGGAAATGGAGCCGTCCTGGCCGGTATTCTTTCCGTGGTGATGACCGTTCTTGTCTGCATCTGGTGCCGCGACATTCTGATTCTGATGAAAACCCCGTCCGATATTCTGGACGGTGCATACGCTTACATCTTTGTTATTTTCCTCGGAATTCCGCTTATGGTGCTCTATAACCAGACATCAGCAATCATGCGGAGCCTCGGCGACAGCCGCTCCCCACTGATTTTCCTCGGTATCTCTTCAATACTGAATATCGTGCTAGATCTTGCGCTGGTCCGCCCGATGGGAGTAGCGGGAACCGCGTGGGCGACGATTATCGCGCAGGGAGTCTCTGGATTCCTGTGTCTCTTTTATATGAAGAAAAAATTCACCATCCTTGCTTTTACGAGAGAGGACTGGAAGCTGCACAAGCATTATGTGCTTAATCTGTGCAATATGGGAATCCCGATGGGATTGCAGTATTCAATCACCGCGATCGGAAGTGTTATTTTGCAGACCGCTGTCAACGGCCTTGGTTCCACTGCGGTTGCATCTGTTACGGCTGCCGGTAAAATTTCCATGTTCTGCTGCTGCCCGTTCGACGCGCTCGGCTCCACTATGGCGACGTATGCCGGACAGAACGTCGGTGCGAAGAAGATGGATCGTGTCAACACCGGTATTTTGACAAGTTCCATTATTGGAAGCGTGTATTCCGTGGTCATTTTAGGAGTTATGTTTCTGTGGTCCCGCCAGATTTCGCTTCTCTTTGTAGATGCATCCGAGACGGTCATCCTCGACCAGGCGCGTCAGATGCTGCTGATCAACATGGTATTTTACATTCCGCTGACCCTTGTCAATGTCGTACGCTTTACCGTGCAGGGCATGGGCTTCAGCAAATTTGCAATCCTTGCCGGCGTCTGCGAGATGATCGGCCGTTCGGTGGTAGCCTTTTTCCTGGTTCCGTATTTTGGTTACACCGCAGTCTGCTTCGCAAGCCCGGTGGCATGGATTCTCGCCGATCTGTTTCTCGTTCCGGCGTACCTGTACCTGTCTCTTATACACATCTGACGC
>ENA-UAPL01000010-UAPL01000010.1-human-gut-metagenome-genome-assembly--contig:-NODE-10-length-123540-cov-9.259934_pt1 | contig 123540 bp, 99 predicted proteins | sample MGYA00243480_ERZ654577 | MGnify/ENA primary metagenome ERZ654577 (study PRJEB26926, sample SAMN06164678) | human gut metagenome | biome: ENVO:00009003; feature: ENVO:2100002; material: ENVO:00002003...
CACTTACAACCGTAACCCACTAGGAAAACCCCTGTGAAGTTGTCGGCTGTCGTGTTCCACACTTACAACCGTAACCCACTAGGAAAACCCCTGTGAAGTTGTCGGCTGTCGTGTGGGTTACGTTTTGGACTGTATCCAAAAAGAAAAGGGCGGTTGTGTTCCGCCCTTTTCGCTGTTGCTTTATCTGTCTTTACGTCCGTTTACGATTCTGCTAATCGTCATTTTAGAAACGTTGTAAGAGTCTGCTACAAATTTCATTGTGTGACCGTCTTCAATCATCTTTCTAATTGCTTTTTTGTCTTCGTCTGTCAATTTGCTTTTTGGTGCTGTTGCTGTTGGTGCTGTCATTGCTTCGATAAGATAAGACGGTAAAGAAAGTTTTTCAATAGCTTTCTTCTGTATTGTCTGCAATACGCTTCTTACGCTCTCTTCTTTAACGCCTAAATATGTACCGATTGCAACGCAACCATAGCCAGACATGCGGAGTTGTAACACTTGCGCTTGACGTGCTGTCAACTCTAACGCTTCTGTCATTTTGTCATAGTCCGCAACGCTTGCACCGTCCACCGTTTCAAACTTTACAGCACCATTGAAATCTGTCACGTTTCCGGCAAGGTCTGAAAACTTATTCAATCTTCGGTATATGGTCGTTTCTTCGTTGCTTTCTTCGTCCCTTGCAAGGTCTTCAAGGTACATATAACCGTTTGTCGGGTCGATGTCCAAAGAACGATTGTTTGCCACTTCACGACGTACCGCCTTATAAACCTCTCTAATTGGTGAAGTTTCCACCGTTTCCCATCCGTTCACACTGTCTTCTACTTTTATCCAAACTTTCTTTTTAAGTTTGCGGACGGTGTACACCGTTTCAAGAAAGTTTTCTGTTGTCGTGTCTACTTTTGTGCATTCGTCCAGAAGTGAAACGATAGCAGTGTTTACAAGGTCGAGACCGTCCCCTAGTGTCTGTTGCGTAAGTTTGTTGTAAGCGTATCTGTAGTCACTGTCTAACGTCTTTGTCTGTCTGTCTCCGTCTTCGTTGTACACTGTTGTGAATGCTTTTTCACAACTGTAATCAATGTTCTTTAATGTGTTCGTGTCTCTGTAAATACTTCTTTTAACTTCTTCTAACTGAGGGTTGCAACCGCTGTTGCTAGTTTTTCCGCTTTTCGCTTGTGGGTCAAGACACTTTCTAATAACTGAATATGCAATAGCTGTTGCAAGGTCTGTTGTTACTTCTGTAAATTTTGCGCTTGTGCTGTCTTTTCTGTATTCGTCACAGAAGTTTGTCAATAATGTTTCAAAATTTGTGTTTGCTGTCTGCTGTTTTGTCATTTCGCTTTTCTCCATTTCTTTGTGATTTGCTGTTGCAGTGGTTAAAATGTTATGTGGTTGTTGTCAAGATAAAATATATCTTGTAACTATAACATAACATGAATATATAAAAATGTCAAGCTAATTTTATAACGTTTCATTCTTTGCCGTAACCCACTAGGAAAACTATTTGCGATTCTATATATCTATGTTCCCTTTTCCCACTATGGAACATAGGGGCGGTAGTTATGGTATTTTCGTCCGCTGTCTGAATCTATTAGAAGGAAGTCGCTTCATCTCCCACATACAGCTTAAACTCCCAAAATCAGCCTTGTTTTCACATAGGTTCACCGCTGGTTATTGGATTTTCTTATGCTTCATTGATAATCAATATTACCTATTCAATAAGAAAAGACGGTAACCAGCGAACCCAATTCTGCAAAATATTTACTCGAATTTTACATGCTAATTAAATTATTTACTTATTGACATACCAGGCAAACAATGGTATAATAATGCTAAATAAATGATCTGCTTATTTATTGCAGATTTTATTTTTTGGATTGTAAAGCTAATTAAATTATTTACAATGTTGAATCCGCTGTGTATTTAATGCTATATCAAGCAGCCTTATATCAAAAGCAAAGATGGTGTTTTTCTATAGTTGTTAGGAATGCCAATGCAAGACATTGATAATCAACGGATTAAGAAATGAGTTACAACTTTTAGGTTGTAAAATCACAAAAAGAAATCGTAAAAAGGAGGTTTAAAATGATCCAGGTTTGTGATGCAATCATGGGTACTGGCAAATCCAGTGCCGCTATCACGTATATGAATGAGCATAAAGATGAAAAGTTCATATACATCACACCATACTTGGAAGAAGCTGAACGAATCAAGAATGGATGCAAGTCAATGCATTTCGTGGAACCGAGTGACAAGCTAAAACAGTATGGGTTCAAGAAGAGTGAGCATACCGCTGCTCTCATTAAACAGGGAAAGAATATCACGACCACCCATCAGGCATTCAAGCGGTACACGGAGGATATGTTGGATGACATCCGAGAATATGGCTATCGCCTCATTATTGATGAAAACGTAGATGTTCTGGAGAAATATGATTTCCATCCAGACGATATCCAATTAGCGATTGACTCCGGGCTGATTATTCGAGATGAGGATACTTACTATCTTGCCAAAGAGGACTATAATGGAAGACTTTATCACGAGCTACGGCAATTCTTAAAGGTTCGCCAGTTAATTCAGATGGAAGACAGTGCTGGCACACATCTTTTTTATTGGGTATTGCCACCGGAGTTAATCACGGCATTCAAAGATGTAATCATACTGACGTACATATTCAAGGGGCAGTCACTCCATCATTTTCTGGAAATGTACCAGCTTCCATATGAGTATATCGGTATCCATAAAACAGAGTCAGGACAGTATCGATTCTGTGACTATCCGGGATATACACCGGAATACGTCAGCCATTTAAAAGATATGATTCATATTCTGGATAATGATAGGATGAACAATATCGGTGACAGCTATCATGCGTTATCAATGAGTTGGTTTGGCAGAGATGAAAACAATGTGGAGCAGCTAAAGAACAATGTCAACAACTGCATTAATAATATCTGGAGAAACGCCCCTGCCGGAGAGAAAATGTGGGGTACATTCAATGACTGCAGATGCAAAATTAGTGGTAAAGGATATACGAGGTCATTTTTGCGGTTCAATATGAAAGCGACAAACGAATACAGGAACCGACATTATATGATTTATCTGGTCAACCTCTTTATGAATGTCGGTGAAAAGACATTTTATCACAAACACGGCATAGAGGCAGACGATGATATGTATGCTCTATCTATTATGGTTCAGTGGATCTGGCGATCAGCCATCAGGGATGGAGATGAGATATATTTATACATACCGAGCAGACGTATGAGGAACCTGCTTGAAAATTGGATTGAAGAAACAGTACAGGGAGGAAATACAATCAATGAAGCGTAAATGTAATAACTGTGTATATAAAGAAAGCTGCAGCGAGACAACACCATGTGAGGACTTCTACCCTCTTGATGGAGATTTGCTTACAGATGATGCTGTAGAGCGAATGGTTGAGGATGGTCGATCAGAATTTGAAAGTGCATGGCGTGAATATATCAATGAGTTCAATAATTAATTTATATCATCATGCTAATTAAATAATTACATAGAAATGAGGTGTTTCAAATTAGCAAGCAACTTACTTGTCAAAAATTTATTTATAAGCTACATAGTAGCCGCCTTCGTAAACATCGTTGGCGGCTGACACTTCCGATCGAGGAGGCAAGAAGAAACGAAGAGGTAATATCTCTTGCCGACAGTCAGACATTGCGCTGGATTGATTATCTGAATGACATCACAGACGCTGATGCTGAAGCTAAAAAAATCAAGGAAGAAATTCGCAGTTTAAGAACTGCTCCAAACAGTGTAAAGAACAGACACGCCATTAAGAAGCTGTACGATGATTTGGATCAGCTGCAGTATAAGGCAGATTACGTCACTCTGATGATTGACAAAGAAAAGGACTACTATCGTGCCTGCAAAGGCTTTCAGATCAATGGCGTAAAATATAGACGCTTGCTCGGAACCAATGGTGGAATCAAGAACAGCACTATCGTATTTGTAAGTGAAAAAGTTGTTGACGAACTGCATCGCAGAATATCTAATGGACGAAATCCAGAAAAAGAACTGGTTACTGCAAAGCTCGAAGCATATCAGGCGCTTACCTGTAGTGCTTCTACTCCGGTTTCATTCCCAAGAGGAATCGCTGTAGTAAATGACTGTGAGACTTCGTTCCTCTCTGATATTGTATATCTGACTGATGAATGCGATGGCGAACCGGCAATGGAATTACAGAAACAGCAAAAGGTTGATCTTGATGCTTCAGATGGTTTTGGAATGATGCTTCCATTACTCGCAGAGCGTTGGAGCAAAGAGCTTGGACTTGACTATACAATCAGTGGAGCCAATACCCGTTTCTCATTTGAAAAAGGAATGGCTTTCACATTTGATTATGTAGATTTTGCAGAAAAAATTGCCGGAGGAAAATACATCATCAAAGATGCATGGGGAAACGATTTCGATGTGCGTGATGTAGAACTGATTCTCACTACTTCTATGGTAAAGCTCTGGGATAGTTACGATAGCTGCGAAGCGTATGTACAGAACTCATTATCCAACGGATACACATTCGGCATTGCAAAGACCTGCCCAAAAGAATTAGAGAGTGAGCACTCCTTGAACTACCAATTCATTCAGAGCTACGATTTATCCGATGATGAGATTGAAGAATTGATAGCTCCAACAATGAATGAGATCAAAGATGTTCTGCATGGCGATTGGCGTAAAACACTGCTGTTTTTAAAAGGTATTGGCATGAACGAATCCAATATTGAAAATCTGGACGATGATTTTGTAAAAGCAATCATGATTGATGAACGCATGATTGACGACCCATTCGTTCAGAATGCAATCTATCAGCTCATAAAAAATCGTATTGATGAAGCTAAAGTAGGGGTACTTAAAGTTCATGGCAACTATTCCATAGTGTCTGGTGATCCATACGCACTCTGCCAGAGCATGTTTGGATTGGAAGTAACCGGTCTGTTGAAATCTGGAGAAATCTACAATAAATACTGGAGAGATTTTGGCTCAGAGAAGCTTGCCTGTTTTCGTGCGCCTATGACCTGCCACAATAACATTCGTCTGGTACATCCAGTTCATAGCTCTGATGCTGATTATTGGTATCAATACATGAAGACCTGTACGATCTTCAATGCATGGGATACTGCAGCCGCTGCATTAAACGGAATGGACTTTGACGGTGACTTAGTTATGCTCAGTGACAATAGAATCCTCGTTGAGAAGTTAGAACCGCTTCCAGCTCTTATGTGCGCTCAGCGCAAGGCAGCTAAGACAATTCCTACTGAAGATGATTTTGTACGTTCCAATATTGAAAGCTTCGGTAATGATATCGGGCAGACAACTAATTACATTACATCTATGTTTGAGGTTCGTTCTCATTATCCAAAAGGAAGCGTTGAATACGACACACTCTCCTATCGTATCAGATGCGGTCAGTTATATCAGCAGAATGCAATCGACAAGGCAAAGGGAATTATCTGTAAGCCGATGCCGAGAACATGGCATGATAGACATGCTGCGAATAAGATTGAGGATGATGAACTGAGAGAATTCTACAGAAGTATTGTCGCTGATAAGAAGCCATACTTTATGAGATATATCTACCCAGCTCTCATGAAGCAATATAATCAATACATAAAAAATACGAATCGAAACTGTCTGAGAGAATTTCAGATGACTGTTGATGAGCTTAGATTAATCCCTGCCGATGAACTGACAGAACGGCAATCTGACTTTCTTAGATACTATGACTACCGAATGCCTGTAGGCACTGGCGATTGTGTCATGAATAAAATATGCAGACGATTCGAGCAGGAATTTGATGGGTATATCAGAAAACATAATTCCAAAATCAAATTTGACTATACGATTATGAAAAATGCTTCTGAGGATTATACTACTACTCAGTACAAAGCCATCAAAAAGCTCTATGAGGACTATAACAAAAAAATGCAAAGCTATACTGTATTTGCTCAGAGCGAAAAAATAGACAAATATGATGCCTTTACAGAACTTTCTGAAATGAATGCAGAATTTCGTAAGTCCTGTGACATTATCTGCCAGAATGAGTCGGCGTTATGCAATATTGTTCTGGATCTGTGCTACAAGAAAAGCTCATCCAAAAGATTTGCTTGGAATATGTGTGGCTCAGAAATTATACATAATTTATTATTAAATCATAATCACACCGTTAATTTCCCGACACTGGATTCCGAGGGAGATATCGAGTATTGTGGTGAACGATTCAAAATAGTATCAAAGAAATTAGAGGTGAACGAATGAGTATTGTATTAAAAGAAAATGATTGGGCTGAAAAAATGATTCAGTCCAAATCACTTGGAAAGAAGCCATCTGAAACATTGCGTCGCATTGCGAGATATTACATAGATAATGGGTATGAAAAGAAAAAAGAAGTACGTCAGAAACTGGATATCTTCCTATTACAATGCGACCCACTTGCTTCTCTCCCAAAATGGGACGCAGCTCTTGAGTACGCAGTAACCAGTGCTTTCAAATATGAAGCAGTCGATATTGACCAACTCGATATTACAGAGAATGAGCTGAAGCTTATCGAGTCATTGGATGGTGTCCAACTGGAGAGATTAGCCTTTACTCTTCTGTGTCTTGCTAAATATTGGTATGCTGTATCACCGGAGACTGATTACTGGGTAAATAATAAGGATAATGAAATAATGGCTCTTGCAAATATTAATACATCTATTAAACGGCAATGTTTATTATACGGCGTATTAAAAGATGCTGGGTTACTCCGATTCTCTAAGCGTATTGATAACACAAACGTTCGTGTATGCTTCGTAGATGACTCCTCTCCTGTTGCTTTATCGGTATCAGATTTTCGCAATCTGGGATATCAGTATATGAAATATAAATATAGAAAGCATAAACGTAACCCGTACTTTGAATGCGAAAATTGCGGTATTACAGTAAAATATACAGACCCAGAAAAAGGACGGAAACAGAAATTCTGCAAAGCGTGCGCCACAGAAATAGGCGTTCAACAGCGGGTAAACTACATCATGCGAAGGAAAAATTTAGGTGTGTAAATTATTTTTTTAGCACGATATAAATTTGCTACCACTCTTAACATATTGATACTCAACCGTATATAGGTATTTGATGAGGTGCTTGTATGAAGGGAATATATGAACGTGATTGTTCTATAAATACAAGAGTCAAAGGAGAATCGAAATGGTTAGAGTAACAAAGGTTGAGAAGGAAGCAATTTTAAAAAGTTTTCCAGATGCACATATCCGTAGAACCATGAAACATAAATCTGGCAGACATCATTATTTCTGTGAAGAGTCTGACAGAATCATGGCTTTCCTTAAAGCATACCGTAACGAGTGTACTGTGTGCGCCGAAGGGTAGGTGCTCAATATGAATATAGAACGACAACCACAAGAGTCGCTTATGGATTATCATAAGCGACTTATTTATGGTAAGCTTGTTGATCGTACACTTGCGGATGTAGATTATGTCGAACTGTCCGAAAAGGTATACGGTCAACCTTATTCGAGTGATGTTGCGAGACGTATGATGTATGGCAGTCGAAAAACGCTTGAACTCATGGATAGCATGAATCTGTCAGCTGTTAGTGATAAGAATATGATGTCAGAAATCGACGAAAAGATATTAGAGTTACGCAAAGAGAAGCAGAAAATGTACGATCAGCGTGTTGCTCTCAACAGCTCCATTAGAGCACGCTCCAGACAGGAAGAATTGAATGAAATTCTTACTAACGCAATACTGCAAGGCAATATGAAAGGTCTTGAATATCAACCACATGATATTGTACCTTCTGATAATGATCTGTTGGTAAGCCTGAATGATATCCATTATGGAGCAAACGTACATAACGCATGGAATGTCTATAATTCTGACATTTGTGCAGAGATGATGCGGTCTTACCTCGATCGTATTATCGAAATTGGCAAACGACATAATAGCGAAAATTGCATTGTATGGGCGAATGGCGATCTGATATCTGGAAACATCCACTATTCTATCGCTGTTACCAATAAGGAAAATGTTATCCAGCAGATTACAGGTGTATCGGAGCTGATATCTACATTCTTAGCAGAACTTAGTAAACATTTCAACACAGTGTCATTTATCAGTGTCGCTGGTAATCATAGTAGAATTTCTCCTAATAAAGAGAACTCTCTGCATACAGAACGCTTAGATGATCTGGTTGAGTGGTATATCAAGGCAAGACTGCAGAATTTCAAGAATGTATTCGTCATGGACGACAAAATTGATGAAACGATGTATACCGTCGATATTCGAGGAAAGACATATCTCGGCATTCATGGCGATTATGACGGATCTGCCGCCAAAGTACAGTCTTTACAGACACTGGCAGGCAAGCCGGTGTATGCAATTCTGTCAGGACATCTGCATCATAATCGTGTCGAATCAATCCAGGGAATCAAAACTGTCATGGCTGGAAGTTTTATGGGCGTAGATGACTTCTGTGTTCAGAAGAGAATCTATGGTACGCCGGAGCAGATGGTATGCGTCTGCGATGATACTGGAATTGTGTGTCATTATGACATTGATTTAAAAACTACATAACGGACATAGCCGGAGCTGTAAAATGCTCCGGTTTTTATTTGGGAAGTTATCCCGTAGAGGTAGCGGTGCTGACTGTAAATCAGTTGCTTAACGGCTCGGGTGGTTCGACTCCATCACTTCCCATTCAAAATAATAACAAAGGAGGTACTTGCGCGTGGGACGTAAGACAAAAATGAACTCAATCACTAGCCCAGAGCTTCTGGCGCAAGTGAATCCAGAAAATACACAGTTACTTGAAGACTTCAAGGACTATCTTCGCTCAATCCAGAGAAGCGAAACAACTATTGCTGGATATGAAAATGATATTCAGATTGCATTCGTGTGGTGCTTACAGCATAACAACAATACATTCTTCGTGAATTGGACAAAACGAAATATCGTTGCTTATCAGAATTGGCTTTTAAATTCAAATGAGAATAGCCCAGCCAGAATCAGAAGGTTGAAAGCTGCTCTCTCATCCATGAGTAATTTCATTGAAAGCGTATTGGATGATGAATTTCCTAATTTCAGAAATATTATCAACAAAGTAGAGAATCCGGTGAATAGACCTGTCAGAGAAAAGACAGTATGGGAGGATTCTGAACTTGAGGCGTTGTTGGAGAAGCTTGTTGAGCGCAAGGATTATGAAAAAGCCTGCTATCTCGCTCTCGCAATGTACAGTGGAAGAAGGAAATCCGAATTATGTAGATTCAAGATATCAGATTTTGATGAGGATAAACTGGTATGCGGTGGGGCTTTGTATAAAAGCGCTCCAATCAAAACTAAAGGCAGAGGCGGTGGCAAGATGATTAACTGCTACACGCTTGCAAAGAAGTTCACACCATATCTCGATATGTGGCGCAATCGTCGTCTGGACAAATATGGCGATAGCGAATGGTTGTTCCCCGATGCAAAGAATCCCGAAGAACATATTCAGATCTCAACCATTAATAGCTGGTCAAATACGTTCTCAAGGTTATCGGGCAAGCCAGCCTATATTCATAGCCTGCGACATTATTTCACCACCAGTCTTGCGAAAGCCGGAATACCGGACGGAGTAATCCAGAGTATTGTCGCATGGGAGTCTTCTGATATGGTTCAGTTGTACAAAGACATTGATGCTGATGAACAGATCGGAATGTACTTTAAAGATGGCGATATTGTTGCGCCCGAGCAGAAAGGCTTGGGAGACCTGTAAATATAGAGACAAAGGAGATTATGAATATGAATAGAAAGGAATTAGTCCGTCGCATTGCAAACGTGATGCGAGAAAATAATATTCGGAAACCTGTCTCATCCCAAAAGCAGGTTTTCCATATATCTGATGACGAAGGAAATACAAAAGACTTTGTTGTCAAGAAAACAGATAAAGGTGTTCTATTTACATATGACGATGTAGAGGCAATGATGGACACATGCCTTGCGGTTATTGGTGACAGTTTAAAACGAGGTGAGTCTGTGTCTATCAGAGGGTTCGGTACTCTCTCTCTAAACTACAGAAAACCGCGAACTAATAAGCATCCCGTCACGCATGAAGATGTTGAAGTCTCTGGCAGGTATGTACCAAAGTTTGAATCTGGCAAGGATTTAAAGATGTGTGCCAAAATGTATGAACTTTCTTTGGCTGAGCGTCTATCCAGCTATGAATCACCTGATTTTAACGAAGAGGATGGTGATGAATAATGGCTTTGGAAATGAACACAGATAAAGTAATCTGTCCCACATGCGGTACTGGATACTCCAAAAGAAAGGGATTTTTCCCTGTAAGTTACGGAGAACTATATAAAGGTCTGGGGTACATCCCGTATTGCAGATCGTGTATTGACAAAATATATAGTCAGTATCTCGCACAATGTAAGGACTCAAAAATGGCGGTCAGACAGACATGCCGTAAACTAGACTTATACTGGAATGAAAGTATTTTTGATAGCGTAGTAAAGAAAAGTTCTGTGCGATCATTAATGACACAGTATATTGTTCGTATCAATAGCGTCTCATGTGCAGGTAAAAGCTATGATGATACTTTGCTCGACGAGGGCATCCTGTGGTCTTTTGATACTACACAGGTTGCAGCAGAGCCACAAGATATAGAACCAGATGAGGCAGATGAGTCAAATACTGCCGATGAACCGGATATCCCGCAAGAAGTAATTGCCTTTTGGGGAACTGGGTATTCTAAAGAGATGTATGAGCAGCTTGAACAACGTCGCAAATATTACAGTTCAAAATTTCCAGATGCCTTCTCTGATGCTGGCGGAAATGATATCGGTAGCGACGTGTTAATGAGACAGCTCTGCAATCTTGAAGTAAGTATATCGAAGGACGCTGCTGCCGGAAAATCTATTGACAAGAGCGTAAACTCACTGAATACACTGATTGGTAGTTTAAACCTCAAGCCAGCTCAAAAGAAATCTGACGAACTGGATGCTTCAATAGCTAACACTCCGCTTGGCGTATGGTTATTTAGGTATGAGAACAAACGTCCATTACCTGAAATTGATAAATCTTTACAGGATGTCAACCGCATTAAAAAATACGTGTTCACATGGCTTGGGCATATATGCAAAATGTGCGGTGTAAAGAATGGATATACCAGGTTGTATGAGGATGAAATTAATAGACTTCGAGTAGAAAAGCCTGAATACGAAGATGAGGACGATGAATCTTTATTGATCGATGCGTACTCAGAAAGTCAGGATGGTGATGAATAATGGATAGATATGAATCTGTCATGGAGGGCGCTGCTATATGGGGCGCCTTTTATCGTGCCAATCCTGATAAGTTTGCCGAAGACTATTTACACATTCAGTTAAGACTATTTCAGCGAATCTTACTTGCAATGATGTTCTGGAGTACCACGTTTGTATTAATTGCTTGTCGTGGTCTTGGTAAGACATACATCAGTGCTATTTACTGCGTCGTAAGATGCATCTTATATCCGGGTACAAAAATTTGTATTGCGTCCGGAACCAGGGGACAGGCTATCAACGTTCTTGAGAAGATACTTCTTGAATTGAAGCCTCAATCAGAAGAATTGAGGGCTGAAATAGATGACAAGCAATCGAAGATCAATGGAACCAATGCACAGATTGTATTCTTCAATACAAGCGTCATCAAGGTAGTAACAGCCTCTGATAACGCCAGAGGCAACAGATGTAATGTGCTGCTACTGGATGAGTATCGACTGATCTCAAAAGATACGATCGACACTGTTCTGAAAAAGTTCCTTACATTAAGACGTATGCCGAGATACGAGGAACTGACAGACGCTGAGAAAAAGATTGAGTACGCAAAAGAAAAGAACTTAACTATGTACCTATCTTCTGCTTATTTCAAAGATCATTGGTCATATACGAAGTGTATGGATACCTTTGAAATTATGAAGGATGAGAACAGACATCAATTCGTATGCGGATTCCCATATGAATTATCTATCGAAGAGGGATTGCTTGACCCTGAGACAGTTGCTGATGACATGTCAGAAAGTGATTTCAGCGAAATTAAATGGAGTATGGAGATGGATGCTCTATGGTATGGCTCTGAAGACGGAGCATTTTTCGACTTCCCTACTATATCCAAAAACAGAACCATCAAATATCCAATGTTACCAGATGAAATTGCATCTAAACTGAATAATTCCCAGAGCATCAGAATTCAGGAGAAGAACAATGGTGAAATAAGAGTCCTTTCTGCAGATATTGCATTAATGTCAAGCAGAAAGAACAATAACGATGCTACTGCTATCTTTATTAACCAAATGAAGCCTTCGAGAGCTGGTCGATATTCAAGCAATATTGTATATGCGGATGCTTGCGAAGGAATGAGAACTGATGAACAGGCACTATATATTCGTAAACTGTACGAAGATTACAAATGTGATTATATTGTGCTGGATACAAACGGTCTCGGTCTTGGTGTGTATGATGCTTTAGCAAGGGATATGGTCAACCCTGATACTGGAGAACTATACCCAGCATTGTCTTGTTGCAATAATGCAGAGATGGCTTCAAGATGTACCGTTATTGGTGCAAAGAAGGTTATTTGGTCAATCAAGGCAAGTGCTCAGTTTAATTCAGACTGTGCTTTTATGTTAAGGGAAGCATTCCGCAGTGGTCGAATGCGATTACTCTCAACAGAATACGATGCTGAAAAATACCTGGCAGAGATACGTGGATATAATTCACTTTCCGACTCAGACAAAATGTCACTTCAGCTTCCGTATATCCACACAACTCTACTCGTAGATGAGCTTACAAAGCTTTTATATGAAGAGTCTGGTGGAAAAATCAAAATTACAGAACGTGCTGGAATGCGTAAAGATAGATATTCCAGTCTTTCGTATAACTACTATGTTGCTATGCAAATTGAAAACAAAATGAGTAAGCGACAGAATATCGGCGATGGAGCATCCGATATGTTTATCATTAAGGCTCCAAATTATAGAAGAAAGGCGGTGAATGGATTGTATGGCAGAACAAAAGCAAGTTGGAGATTCTAGTGTAAAAGATTTTTCCGGCATGATAGGTATTTCTAGCAAATTTGCTGTTCTTAACAGATTAATTACTAGAGACCTAAACAATAACACTACTACCCCTACATTCTCTTTGTATTCTAAAGAAGATGTACAGGGATATCTTGCTAACCCATATACATACGAAAAGCAGATTCGTAATGCTGTTACATATATATATGGCGCATCTTCTCATTTTAGAAGAATCATTCAGTATTTTGCAAGTCTGTCTGATTTAGCATATGTAGTGTCTCCGTATAAGATTGACCCTAAATCTACCAACGCCAAAACGATAAATAGAAACTATCGTAAGGTATTAAATGCTCTGTCTGCGATGAGCATTAAAACTCAGTTCCCGAAAATCCTAACCGTCTGCTTACGAGAGGATACATTCTACGGAACTATGTGGGTGACAAATGATAATATCACTATCCAACAGCTGCCTAGTGATTATTGTGCTATATCCACAATCGAAGGAAATGTATTGAATGTATCCTTTGACTTCTCATACTTCGATTCTCACAGTGCTTTATTGGAGTTTTATCCGCAGGAATTTAAGACAAAATACGCTGTTTACCAGAAACAGCGTACATCAAGATGGCTTGAATTGGATTCTCCAACTTCATTTGCAATTAAGGTTAATAATGATATCCTGGCGTATTCTCTACCACCGTTCATCGGTATATTAAGAGAATTGTATGACCTTGAAGATTATAAGCAGCTGAAATTAACCAAAACAGCATTGGAAAATTATGCAATGCTTGTAATGGCTCTTCCTATGGATAAAGATGGCAACTGGGGTATTGATCTGAACAAGGCAAAAGAATTCTGGCAGAACTTAGATTCTGTCCTTCCTGAAGAAGTTGGTTCCATCCTTACTCCGATGCCTATTACGAAGATCGGCTTCGAGAAGTCTAATACTGGTGATACAAATACAATAGCAGATGCAGAGCAGAATATTTTCACATCCGCTGGCGTATCTTCGCTTCTGTTTAATAATGAAAAGGCATCTGCTAATGCTCTTTCATTATCAATAAAAGCCGACCAAAGTCTCACATTCGGCATTGTGCGAAGCATTGAAGACGCTGTGAACAGATTTATACAGGCTCAGAGCTATGGAAAGAATTTTAAAGTCACTTTTCTGGATGTATCTCCGTACAACCGAAAAGAAATGGGTGATGCATATCTCAAAGCTGCTTCATACGGACTTCCTACGATTGCAATGTATGCAGCGTCTCAGGGACTTGGACAGGCAGAACTTGATGCTATGAGTTTCCTTGAAACAGAGGTCATGGGTCTGCAAGATATGTTTAGACCAATTCAGAGTTCTACTCAGATGAGTGGCAATACCACATCTACGGACAGTAATGCTCCAACCGATGAAGGTGGCAGACCACAGTCAGATGAAACGGATTTGACGGATAGTGGAGAACAATCCGCCGAGCAGAGTTCTGATTGGGGATAGGCGGTGATGATTCATGAAAAAATTCATATATGCTTTTAGTGAATCAGATAGAGACATACTTCTCTCTCAGGGATATACATTACTGAAAGCAGACAACACAAAAAAAATGTATGTATTTAAAAATAAAGAGGAATTGTGTTTCTCCATGAATGACGGAACATTTGCTCTTTCAGACATTTTAACTTTTTAGCCCGCATGAGTAACCATGCGGGTCTTTGTATTACGGAGGTTATAGATGAAAACAGAGATTTTAAATCTTACATACGCATCATCTTTAACCGATTTATGCGAGATTAACTCTTCTTTTGATTCCGGGATTCTTCGCATTGCATATACAGGAGATAACCGAAATGGCAGTTCTATTTCCAAAGATGTATTTGAAAGTTGCATCAAAACGATTTACAACTGCCCGGTTGTATGCAATTACGACAGAGAGACTGATACTCTCGGTGGTCATGACATGGAACTTGTCCGCAAGGATGACGGCAGTTTGATTCTTGTGAATCTAACTCAGCCTATTGGCGTAGTTCCACAGACAGCAAAAGTATACTGGGAAACTGTCGAGGAAGATGACGGTACTGTAAACGAGTATCTGTGCGCCGAGGTTCTGATATGGAAGCGCCAGGAGGCTTACAGAAAAATCAAAAAAGATGGAATTACAGCTCAAAGCATGGAAATTACCGTCAAGGATGGTGAAACCATCAATGGGATTTACTGTATTAAGGATTTCGAGTTTACAGCATTTGCATTGATCGGTGTTGAACCGTGCTATGAATCTGCATCTCTTGCATTTTCAAAACAGGATTTCAAACAGGAATTTTCTAAGATGATGCTTGAGCTAAAGGATAGTTTAAAAGATGTCACTGTCTCTGATGAGACTGGCAATATACACTCACACAAATACTCAATGGAAGGAGGAAGTAAAGGATTGGATAAACAGAATTTAATTGAAAAGTATGGCATTGATGTTAATACTCTTGATTTCTCCATTGATGATTTTACTGTTGAGGAGCTTGAAGAAAAATTCAAAGCAATCACAGAGGCTGACAAAAAGTCTGACCCAGAGGTTGATACAGATAAAAATAAATTCGCCCTTACAAGTAACGTCGTTGATGAAATCATGCGAGCACTCGATGCAGAGAAAATCCAGTGTGAATGGGGCGAATGTAGTCGCTATTTCTTTGTAGATTGTGACTTTGACGCTATGGAAGTTTACTGCTGGGACAGAACCGATTGGCTGCTCTATGGATTCTCTTACAAGACAAACGGAGACAGTATTGAAATCGATTTTGAGAACAAAAAGCGTAAGAAATATGTAATCGCTGACTTTGATGAGGGCGAGCAGGTTTCTCCTATTGCACAGGTATTCGAGCAGATGGAACAGGTAATGACCGACAAGTCTGCTGCTTCTGCTGAATTTGAAGCAAAATACCAGAACGCATCTGAAACGATTACTTCTATGGAGGCAGAGCTTGAGGAGCTTCGTAAGTTTAAAGCTGATACAGAAACAGCTGCTATGGAGAAAGCTCGTAAATCCGAAATTGCAGAAGTATTCGCTAAGTTTGAAGATCTTGTAGGTGTAGAAGCATTTGAAAATCTGAAGACAGATTGTGATGTTGACTGCATGAAGTTTGAACTGGATGCTCTTGAGGAGAAATGTTATGCAATTCGTGGTAGACATGGAGTACAGACTAAAATGAATTTCAGTCAGAAGGCTCCTAAACTGCCTATTGAAACACCAGAAAATAACAAGGCAGACCAGCCTTATGGCGGTCTTTTTGAGGAGTATGGCTTCTCTGCTAAAGAATAAGGAGGTAAAAATTTATGGCTAAATATGGCGTTGTTAGAACAGACAACATGACTGGTACTGATGTTCGTAGTGAACTGGTGTCTGTTAAATACATGGGTACAGCTAAAACTACTGCTACCGAAATTGAAAACGGAAGTGTCCTGAAAGCTTCTGAGCTTATGGACGGTGAGCGCGAGGTATTCCTCGGAGAAGATGTCGCAAAAGATACACCTATTCGAGAGGTCGTACTGATCGCTGCTCCTGAAGTACCGTATGATGAAAGACTCCGCAACCTGGATGAATTCATCAACCCGGCTGGTAAGGCTTGTAGAGGATATAGACTCCATTCTGGAAATATGTTCTCTGTAACTAAAGAAGCTCTGACTGGTCTCGCATCTCCTGCAAAGGGAAATATCGTAGAGCTTGCAGCTGGTACAAAACTGAATGTTGCAGCATCTGCAACTTCCGGTGCTACAACTGTTGGAAAGATTATCGACGTTGAGATTGCTGGTCGATATACATACTACGTTATCAAGATTGACTAAAACATCGTCAGTCATGCTAACTAAATAATTTACAAGGAGGATTTTTATAATGGCTGAAATTAAAGATATTGTAAAACTTGCTGTTGATGGTTACAAAGGCAAGGTTGAAAAATATTCCGTAGGTCAGTCTCAGGAGCTGCTTAGACAGGCTCTGATCGAGGCTAATGGCGGAAGTACCGTTCTGGATTACAAGAAAATCAGAGACGGTAAATGTGCAGGTCTGTTCTCTCTTCTGGAGGAGACACTGAGCAGAACTGTTGTTGAGGGTCTTCAGGGCGACGAATATTTCAATGCTCTGGTTGATTTCCGTAATGTTCCTGAAGGTGACAAGAACATCTTCCTCGTTGAGGATAGAAACCTGTTTGTAGTTTCTGAAGCAGCTGATGGTACTCAGGGTATCAGACGTCAGAGACTCGGCGGTGTATCTGAGGCATCTATTCCGACTTCTCTCAAGACAGTTAGAATTTACGAGGAACTGAACCGTGTACTTGCAGGTCGTGTTGATTTCAACGACTTTATCAACAAGGTATCTGAGTCCTTCCGTCAGAAACTTCTGAATGATATCTACACTCTGTGGAGTGGTGCTACTGCTGACCAGTTTGGAGGTACTACATACTTCCCGGTTGCAGGTGCATACGACGAGGATGAGCTGTTAGACCTGATTTCTCATGTTGAAGCAGCTGCTAACGGACAGCAGGCTACAATCATCGGCACAAAGAAAGCACTGCGTAAGCTGAAAGCTTCTATCCAGAACGATGGTGCTAAAGACGATCTCTACAATATGGGATACTATGGCAAGTTCTACGGAACTCCTGTAGTAGCTGCTCCACAGCGCCATAAAGTAGGTTCTACTGAGTTCGTATTCGATGACGATGTTATCACCATCATCGCTGGTGATGATAAGCCGATTAAAGTCGTATACGAAGGAAGTCCTATCGTTCTCATGGGCGACCCGATGAGCAACGCAGACTTCACACAGGAATACCTGTACGGCGAGAAGTACGGAATGGGTATTGTCCTGGCTGGTGGTAACGCCGGTGTTGGTCGTTACGAAATGAATGCGTAATCGAAATAAGAATGCAACGGGAGCTGTAATGGCTCCCGTTTATGAACGGAAGGAGTAATTATGGAAGTTAAAACTGAAACTCAGGTTGTGGAACAGAATGCAGTTACAGAATCCGTAGCTGCCGAAACTCCAAAGAGAAAAACTCGGACTAGAAAAGCTGCTGAAAAAACTGTAAAACCTATTGTTCCAAAAGATATTGACCCTGAACAGTATGTAACTGTTCGCAATGGTTTTCAGGGACGACTGGTATATGTTAGCAAGCATACAGGAGAGCGATTTGTGTGGGATCAGTTCGGAGCTGAACAGGAAATGGAACTCAGAGAGCTGAAAAACGCAAAGAACTCTTATAAGAAATTCTTTGAAAACAACTGGTTTATGTTCGATGAGGACTGGATCGTAGATTATCTTGGCGTACAGCGATTCTATCGAAATGCAGTACGCATTGAAGATTTCGACGAGATTTTCCAGAAAGATGCTGAAACTATCTCTCAGATTATCGGAGGAATGTCTGACGGTCAGAAGAAATCTGTAGCCTACCGTGCCAGAGTTCTGATCGCTGATGGGGCGATTGATTCCAATAAAGCGATTGCCGCATTAGAGGAGTCTCTTGGAGTTGAACTGATTGAAAGATAGGAGGGTTTCGTATGAGCGTTTCTTACGACGTGTTCATCGGCTCTTTTCTCGAAAAAGTAACTGAGCGTGATTTACTTTCTCTTGAGCAATCTCAAAGGGATAGTGTTGTTATTGGTTACATGAAACGAGCAATCAGCGGATTTAGAAAAATTTGTCAGTATGACTTTTCCACCACTGGTGACGATGAAACAAGAGTGTTCAACGTGGACGTTCCAGATGATGATTTAACTGAAATTGCGGATATTGTTTCAGAAGGAATGGTCGTACAGTGGCTAAAGCCATACGTGTACAAGCAGGAGTTATTGGAAAACGCTATTAATACGCAGGATTTCACAACCTACTCTCCTGCTGAGCTGCTTTTGCGTGTAGGGAACGCATATGCAGATGCAAAAAAGGATTACACTCAGATGATTCGGGAGTATTCCTTTAATACTGGGGATCTGACGGACTTACACTTATGAGTGGTGTAACTACGATTACCGGACAAGATGTTCGGAATGATCTCGTAAAGAATTATTTCCACGATCTCGTAAATCGATTTTTTAAGATTCTCCCTATGCGAGAAAATGGAGAAGAGTCATTACAAACATATATGCGTAGCTTGCGTGTTGAGCTAATCGGCGGTAAAGGATTACTTCCTGAGCTGAGAGTAAATTCATCCTATCTCACACTTATGGCTATTTTGGAGTATCTGATTGATACACCAGAATGTACTGTGAGTGATGTAAGGCGAGAAGTTTTCCATGCTATCTCTGTATGCAATAAGCTTGAAGAGTATTTTACTGTTACGGAGGTGTAAACATGGGAATCTGGGATGTATATGAAAGCCGTGTATGTGCTCAAGGCAAGACTAAGCGAGAAGCTGCTCTATTTCGTACTTCACGTAGATTAAGCGAGAAGCTTCCAGATTCTTTATCATATCACAATGTGATAGTTGATGGTGAGGAACGCTCGGTTATTATAGATGACTCTGATAACTTAAATGAAAAAATCATGCACTCTCTTCCTGGAGAGGATTTTACATGTGGCGGTCTTGTAGAATGGGCTGATAATTATTGGCTTATCACAGAAAAAGATGCCAATACTGAGCTGCGAACCAGAGTCAAGTTATTGCAATGCAATTTCTTACTCAAATGGATCGACTCAGATCATGTGATACATGAGCAATGGTGTGTTATCGAAGATGGTACAAAGTACCTGACTGGAGAATATGAAGATAGAGATTTCTTTGTAACGAGAGGTGACTCCCGTATTGCGATGACGATTGCTCGTAATTCTGACACTGTGAAATTTGCACGTAATTGTCGCTTTCTTATAGATGACCCAGAGTCATCCGAGATGAATGCTTATCTTCTTACCAAACCATTAAAGGTTGGTAAAACATATAACGGTCATGGTATTTACTCTTTCGTACTACAAGAGGTTGTTTCAACAGATAATGACAACTTCGAGTTAGGAATTGCAAATTATTATCTGCATTTCCCGAAAGAAAATACATCAGATATCGTAGATGATAAGGATGATAGTTCTGCATCAGATACTGGAAAGAAGGGGTGGCTGTAATGCAGTTAGAAGAATTTTATGACTACAAAAATCAGCTAATGGGCGACATTCTGACAAACAAGGATATCGTATCTCTTCTTAATTCAGATATCAAGTTTGAGGATGCTACGAAATTGGCATATACACAGGTATTTCCATGTGAGTATATCCCGGATACTGTTGAACATGGCAAAACATTCATTTGCTTCGATGTTGACATTCAGGAGGCAAGTGCAAATAAAACGTTCTTATACCCAGTTCTGTATATATGGGTATTTACACACAGAAGTAAGCTTCGTCTTCCTAATGGAGGTGGCGTTAGAACCGATAAGCTCTGTGTAGAAATCGCAAAAGCGATTAATGGAAGTAGGAAATATGGTCTTGGGGAGCTTGAGCTATATGCGGTAAAAAGGTTTGCCCCAATGACAGACTTCAACGGAAAGCTTATGACATTCCATGCAAAGGATTTCAATATGCAATACAATCCGAAGAAACCGACTCCTATTAATCGTAAGACAGGATAATGTCAGCATTACATCTGCTTTATCGAGATTCTTATGCAATCAATGATTCGATACATATTTCCATACCGACAGTTGGACAGGTGTTGGATAATGAGGACTCATATTACAATGTTGTGTCCGCTATTACAGCCATGCCGATTGATTTTATGGTGCAGCTTGATGATTTAGGTATTGACTTTACAACCATCAATGCTTGGCAGTTATTCGTACTGCTTTTTGAAAATATCAAACAGATGGACAAATATGTTCTGAGCCTCGTGTTTGGAGATATGGATCTGTCTGATTTTGAAATTGGAATCAGCCCGCAAAATGGTAAATTTGTCATTCGTGATGAAAAGCACGACATTACGATTGACAGAGCTATTCATAGTCAGATGGCTTCTGTGTTGCGGAAATTGCACCACCTAGAAAAGAATCACAGGCGACCAGCCAATGATGAAGCCAAAGACTATATGCTAAGACGTGCTCGTGAGAAACTCAAACGACATAAAGACAGGAAAGAGGACTCACAGTTGGAATCTCTCATAATCGCAATGGTCAATACCGAACAGTTTAAATATGATTTTGAGGGGACAAGAGAACTTTCTATTTATCAATTCAACGAAAGTGTTCGGCAGGTTATTAAAAAGACTGATTATGACAACAGAATGTACGGTATTTATACCGGAACAATAAATCCAAAAGAATTAAGCCAGAAAGATTTGAACTGGCTTGTTCACTAAATAAATCAATAGGAGGAACATTATGAATATCAAAGATATCACTATCACAAGTCTGGAAACAATTACAGCCTTTGATGTCGTTACTGGTAATTATAAATTCACACTTGATGAACTTCAGAATGCGACAATCGCTAACACTCAGGATTCTACTGAGATTACTGGTAAGGGCGGACGTAAGCTTGCAAATCTGAAACGTAATAAGGCAGTAACAATCAGTGGTACAAACGGTCTCGTATCCGGCGGTCTGCTTGAAGCACAGACAGGTGGAAAATTTGAGTCTAAGGCTACAGATGTTATGTGGACAGACTATCTGACCGTCGCAAGCGGCAAGGCTTCCACTCTTTATAAGGCTGTCGGAACTACAGGAGCAGAAATCGAAGCCCTGTACATTCGCAATGCTGACGGTAGTCTTAGTCAGGAATTAACACAGGCATCTGCTGCTGCAGCTGGTAAGTTCGCATATGCGCCAGCATCAAAAGCTATCACTTTCCATACAGATGTAGCGGATGGAACAGAGGTTGTTGTTTACTACAAGAGACGTATCAAAGCCGACGTGCTCAACAACGAAAGCGATGTATATTCTGAAAAATGCACACTGTATGTCGATGCTCTTGGTGAAGACAAATGTGGCAATGTTTACAGAATTCAGTTCTTTATCCCGAAGGCTGACTTCTCTGGTGAGTTCTCTCTGGAGATGGGTGAGAATCAGACAGCGCACGCTTTTGAGGCTGAATCTCTGGCAGGAGCTTGTGGCGCAGGCGGCTCCCTGTGGACATATACTGTGTTCGGGGTGAATACAGCAGACGCTGAATGAAGAGCGCAGGCATTGTTCACGAATGACAGCAAGACAATTATAGACGAGGCTGCTAAGAGTCTCGTTACGGAATTAGGAAGGTGGGAATAATGCCTACAGCAACTAGAATTTGCAAAGTGTGTGGTAAAGAGTATGAATACTGCCACACACTTCGGCGTATTGAAGGTATCTTCCGGTATCAGGACGTTGCGTGTTGCCCCGAGCATGGTAGTGTTTACCTTGCAGAGATTGAGGCATCACGAGCGAATGATGCAGAGCCGGTAGTTCCACTTAACGAACCTACTCCATCGTCTTCGGACTATAGTGACCTCGACGAATGTGACGGAGAAGATTCTTGGTTTGAGGACGATTTTGACGAAGAGGAAGATACTGAGTAACAATTACATATAGCACATGGCTACATCTTTTTGTAAGGTGTAGCCTTATTTTCATGAGGTGATTATTATCGCAAGAACGAAATTCAATGTCGATAAAGACACTTCAAATCGTACTTATGATGGTATCGTATTCGATTCCATACTGGAAATGAAATATTATCGTGATGTACTTTGCCCCCTAGTGGAGAGTGGCGATGTGGTAAGATTTGAGCTTCAGAAACCATATGAGTTACAACCAAAGTTCAAACACGACGACAAAAACGTTCACCCAATTACCTACGTTGCGGATTTTTTCATTGTATATAAGGACGGAACTGAGGTCGTTATTGACACAAAAGGATGTCCAGATTCGGTCGCAAATATCAAAAGGAAATTATTTTGGTATAAATTCCCGGACGTAGATTATAGATGGGTGACTTATTCAGGAATTGATGGAGGATGGTGCTCTTACGAATATGTAAAGAAACAACGTGCTATCCGAAGAAAGGCTAAGCGAGAAGCCCAAAAAGAGAAAATGGAGGAAGAAAATAATGGAAAAAGCAAATAGAATTGATGCGTCTACACTGATCGAAGCTGTAAACAAAATTTCAGAACCTACTGCAGAATTTGAATGGAACGGCATGAGCGTTGTCGTAAACAGAGTTCTCCCGATGGAAACCATGATGGAATTTGTTGACTACGTGACAAAAACTTGCTTCGGTGATGATGGCGAATATCTGCCAGAAGTTAAAGACTTTGCAATCAAAAGCTGCTTACTGGAGATGTACGCTAACTTCAATCTGCCAGAAGACTTACCTACACGATATGCGGTTATCTATAATTCAGATATTGTAGATGCCGTTCTGAACCATATCGAGGGTCGTCAGTTCGGTGAAATTATCAATGCTATTGAGCATAAAGTTTCTAATATTGCACAGGCAAATATACAGGCAGTTATGAATCAGATGCAGCATATCAATGATGAGTGTGAAAATCTGGTAAATCAGATTGCGGGGATCTATGCCGGAGTGAACCCAGATGATCTCGCAGCTCTTATCCATGCAATGTCTGATGGAAATATAGACGAAGGAAAAGTCGTACAGGCATATATGGACAAATCTAAAGACTCAAAGGTTGTGCAGATGCCTGCAGGAGATAAATAATTATGGCTTCTATCAATATGGGTTCCATACTTGCGAAAGCACAGGCTCATATGGGAAGCGGCGCTGGTCAGGCAAAAGTAAACAGTACGGTTGCTAAAGTTATGCTTGGAACCATAACTTTAAAGTCCGGATGTAAAACACATACGCCAGAGGAAGCTGCTGAAAAGTTCATAGAAGTTCTTAGAAACTCGATCAGCAGTTCCGGTATAAGCTCAGAAGCTGCTGCCGCAATTTCAGAGCTTAGCCACTCTTCTGCTGTTCCGGCTGGAGCAAATGTATATACGATTGAAATCTTCTTTACTGGAAACCTGAGCAGACCTTCGTTGGTTCCTGGTAAGTACGGAGGTATTAGTAATTTAGCCGCACTGTTAAATAACGGTGTGGATCATGAAATGAATCGTGTTCATGGTATATGGCACGGTCAAGAAACTTGGAGTAGAACTGTGATACCGGGTGCTCATTTCGTAGATGATGCCGTCAGCAGTTTTATGGGAAGTTACGCATCCGAATACAATGTCATTGACATTTCTGTAAGCGGTGATTTTTCTTAAACACATAGTAAACATTTAGTGAAAGGATTGGTGTATAAGCCAGTCCTTTTCTTTATATTCAAAAAGGCGGTGAGATAAATAAATGGCTGACATTTTACTGACAGTCGGCGTGGATACTTCGTTGAGCTATGCTGAATTTCAGGCGGGAATTACCAGTCTGGTTTCTCAGGTCAATGCTAATCCACCGAAAATAAAACTTAAATTTGATGATTCATCCCTGTCTTCTATGAAACAGCAGATTGAATCTATGACTAAGGCTGCATCGAGTGCAAATGCAGCAAAGTTAGCAGGTGGATACACAAAGACCAATTCAGGAATCTGGGTAAAAGATACCGCGGCTATCAATGCCAACACACAGGCAAAAAATGCTAATGCCAATGCTACAAGGAAAGCCGCCGATGCTACAAAACAGGCTGCAGCGAGTGAAAATGCGTTTGCAGTCGGCACAAAGAAGCATACAGACGCTTTGACTAAAGTAAACAATCTTCTTGGACAGGTAACTGTAAATACTCAGAAATGGACTGCGGCAAGAAACGGTAGTACCAGTACAAGCTATTCTGCGCTTAAAGACCAGATCACTGCATTGGAAGCGTTAAAAACAGGGTTAATGAATGGATCTGTTTCGGCTGAACAGTTCAAAGAGCGTTTTGCCTCTATTAAAGCAACTGTAACTGATGCATCAACTGCTATCAGAGCAGCTGGAGAAAATACACAGTCATTTGGTGACAGAATATCCGGTCTGGCTTCAAAATTCTCTTCATGGTTGACGGTTTCGCAGGCAATCATGTATGCGATTAGAACTGTAAAACAGATGGTCTCTGCTGCTGTTGAAGTCGAAAGTGCTATGGCTCAGATTCAGATTGTAACTGGAGCTTCTGATTCTCAAATGGAAGCGTTTCTTACGAAGTCCATCTCTCTTGCAAAAGAGCTTGGTCAGAGCGTAACTGATGTAGCATCATCTATCGAAACATTTGCTCGACTCGGATACAACATGAGCGATTCATCGAATTTGGCTAAATATGCAAATATCATGGCAAATGTCGGTAACACTGACGTGGACACTGCTACAACTGGTATTACTTCTATCATAAAGGGATACGAAATGGATGCAAGTGATGCAGAACACGTATCAGATGTGCTCGTAAAGGTAGGTCAGGAATACGCTATCTCAGCCGAGGAGCTTATGGCTGCATTCCAGCGAGGTGGTGCTGCACTCCACGCTTCTGGAACTGATTTCGAGAAGAGTGCTGCTTTGTTCGCCGCAACAAATGCATCCCTTCAGAATGCTGAAACCACAGGTACAATGTGGAAGACAGTTAGTGCTCGTATCCGTGGAGCTACAACAGAACTCGAAGAAATGGGCGAAGAGACAGACGGATTAGCTCAAGGTCTGTCTAAGTATAGAGAAGAAATCAAGGCATTATCCGGTGTTGACATCATGAAAGATGAAAACACATATAAGGATATGTATGACATCTTCGTACAGCTTGCAGAAGTCTGGGATAACATGGAAGATGTATCCCAGTCTCGTGTTGCAGAAATTCTTGGTGGTACACGTAATACATCAGGTATTATGTCTACAATCACTAATATTAAGGATGCTATCGGTGCTTATGCGAGTGCTATGGATTCTGCTGGAACTGCAACAGAAGCAAACAATATTTACATGGATACCACTAAGGCAAAAGTCGGAGAACTGAAAGCTGCATTTCAGGAACTCTCTTCTGACGTTTTCGACTCAGATTTTACAAAAGGAGCTGTCGATGCTCTTAGAGGTATTGTAGAGGCTATTGATAAAGTAATCAGCACGTTTGGTTCATTAAAGACCATTCTTGTAGGGTTAGGAATAGCCAAAATTATCAAGAACGTGGCTTGACCCAAAATCATGGGTTATCTGTAACAGAGGTCGGCATGGTCAAGGACATATCAATTTTGGAGATATTAGCCAAGGCTATGGGTGAGCGTTTTAAAACAAATCACACAAAGGGGTAATTGCTGGGAAACTGGTTAAACCAATCATACTACAACGTAATTGGAAACAATAAGCGTGAACGTTGCGAAAGGCAGAAACAAATGATTGGATGGCATATGGTGATAGTAAGCCTAAGTGCTACGCAGATATTTCTGCAGATAGGATAACATCAGCCGGACGAAGACTCACAGCTTCATCTTCAGAGACTACCCACCCTTTGAGCCGCTACTGCCTAGTGTAGTGACTTTTAATGTATAGTCCTCGTGTAGTGAGAACTTATCTCTCACTATAATCATGGTACGCATATGTCAGCGTCGATAAGAAGACACAAATTACGGTTCCCATTTATATCCGCATTTTCCACATCTATTGATGGTTTTACTACTGCCTATAAATCCGGTTAATAATGAAAATCCTCTTTGCCCGGTTATAACTTCATTAGAACCACAATGCGGACATATCAATGTCGATCCATTTGCTATATAAGAATCAATCTCGATATTTGGCTGAATATCGCTATTAGATTCGTTTGCAGCAACATTGCATTGAAATGGTTTTAATGTTGTGATAATCCATTCTGCCTGCTCTTTTGATACAGAATGGAAAAGAATATATGGTGGATTGTCAATAATTCTTTTCGCAGTTGTTAAATCTAATTTCAGCAGCTGTCTTATACATCCTATCAGATTTGCTTGATACTTGTATTTTAATGAATTATTTTCAAATCCATTATAGATAATATCATAAGCACTATCTTTCTGGATATTTAAAGGATATCCACAATGGATGCATTGTGTTGCTTTATCAGACACATCTTGTCCGCACTCAGGGCATTTTATTAGAGCCATATATACACCTCCATAGATTTTATTCAATTTTACCATGAAATATCCGACATGTCTATTGTCTGTTACTAAAGACATCGGAGGAATAAAATCATTATCAGATGTATTCGTGGCACTACAGTTATCTTTTGGTAGTGTTGGAGATGCGATTGCAAAGATGGCTGCAGCCGCTTCGAGTGGAGCTGGCGTATTCGGTACATTATCTGCCGGAGCTGCTGCGTTATCCGGAACACTTGTACCGATTGTCGCTATTGCGGCTGCCGTTGCCGCAGGTATTTACGCAATATCAAAGGCATATGTATCTGCATCAGAAGCTAATGATAAGATGCGTGATTCCTACAGTGCTTATCAAGAAGCTCAGTCTAATCTCGAAAGTGTCAACTCAGAATTAGACACAACAAAGGCTTCTATGGATGAGCTGCTTGGTAAAGAACATCTTACATTTGTGGAGGAGGCAGAACTCCAGAAGCTCAAAGATGCTACTGAACAGCTGTTAATTCAGCAGGACTTAGCTGAAAGAGAAGAAAATAAAGCAGCCAGACAAGCTGCTGAAGATACTGTTTCAGCATATAAAAAGAATTTCAAAAATGAAATCAGTGCAGACGAAACAAAAGACAGGCAAGATTACGCACAGACAACAGGGAATAATGTTGGACTTACGACAGACCCCAAGGATGTATCAGCTATGCTCGCTGCTATCAAGCAGTTCGATGCTTTAAAACAAGAAGCAAAAGATGAACTTGCTAAAGCACAAAAAGATGGAAACGAAAGCGATATTGAATGGCTTGAAGAAGATATCAAGCATTACGACGAGCTTAATCAGGAACTAACGGATTCCATTTGGGATCAGGTAAAGCTTCTTACAGAGTATAGAGATAAGCTAAAAGCTCTTCCTGAAGATGAACTTGCAAAGGTCGATGGCGCATCAGATGTGCTGAGCCAGATTGATGACCAGATTGCCTATATCTATTCAGAGTTAGACCCTGCTGCTTGGAAGCAGATGCAATTTGATGAAATATTAAATAGCGATGAATACAAGAAGGCTAAGGACGAACTCACAGAATTGGCAAAGGCTACAGATGGAGCTGGTATATCGGTTGATGATGTCAAAGAAAAATATCCTGAACTTGCTTCCGCTATTGAAGGTGCAGGGTTATCAATCAGTGATTTTGTAGACCTAATCAACTCTAGTGCTGAAGCTACGGACGATGCAGGCGAGGCGGTCGTATCAAACGCCGAAAGAATTCAGAATGCTGTAGACGATACGACTAAAGCAACGCAGGAGCTGACGTCTCAGATTGATGCAGTACAGTCTGTATTAAACGGTCAGATGACCGGAAAGTCTATATCCGTAGAAGATTTCAATTCTGATGAACTCGCAGATTATCGAAGTGCTCTTGAGTATGTCAATGGCACAATACAGTTAAATGCGGATAAAGTAGCAGAAATTGCTAAAGCCAAAGCTGACGAACAGGTTGCTATCAACAACACTAATAAGGCATTAGCGCAGTCTCAGTATCTTGAAAATGCACGACAGATTGAGCAGTATCGTCAGCAGCTACAGGATGCAAGTTTCGCAGAGGGCGAGACAGCCGATAGTATACAGGCTTCAATAGATGCCTTACTGAATGAAAACAGTGCTATCGCTGATACATGCGCTCAGTACGACTTACTCTCCGCTTCCATTCAGGAGGCTGTTGGTGCTTATCAGCACTGGCTGAATGCACAGAGTGCTTCTGATTACGGAGATATGGCGAATGATACTGTTAGTGCTATACAGCAAATTCGTGATACATACGATGCAAACTCTGATATCTATGGAAATTTCGGCTCAAAGAAATTTGAAGCTGCCGTAGATTTCATCGTACCGGATTCTGTTGATCGTGAAGATCTCGGTGCTATTGAGTCCTATATGTCTGACTTCAAACAGTATCTGAGATTCGATGATGACGGAGTTGTCGAAGGTCTTGATATAGATAAATTCCTTCAGAAGTCAGTCGATGCTGGACTGATGTCCTATAGCGAAGATGACGGGTTCAAAGTTCTTGGCGGTAAGAAGATGGAAGACTTTGCAGAGGGTCTGAACTTATCTTCCGGAGTTGTTCAGGCATTTTTCGATGAATTACAGTTGAAGGGTGCTGAATTTGATTGGGGCGATGAGGCTGTCAAGACTGTAGGCGATTTGGCGGTCGAAGCTAATGAAGCTGCTGAGTCATTACGGCAGTTAGATGGAAATAGCGACCTGAAAATCAAGATGGATGTATCTGATCTTTCTACAACAGAGGAGCAGGTCAATGCCCTTGATGCAACGATTGCAGAAATGGATGGCATTAAAGCTAGACCGGATGTGGATGCTTCAAGTATTGATAATGCCAATGCTGTTATTCAATATTGCCTCACACAGAAGCAATTACTTTCACAGCCTGATGTTATGCGTGTCGATACTTCTCAGGTTGAGGGCGAAGTCAGCAATGCAATCTCTCTTCTGCAACAATTTCAGAATGCCACAAACGAACTGGAAATTAAGCAAAAGGTAGGTGCTGATACCAGTGAAGCTGAGTCACAGGTAAACTCTCTTGCTTCGGAAATTCAGAATATCTCTCCAGAGATAAAAGCACAATTAAACATAGACTCTACTTCCGTAGAATCCATCCAATCATCAATCAATGGATTGTCTGCCGAAACCATTGAGGTTAAAGCAGGTGTTGATGCCTCTGCGATTGAAGGATATCATCCTGACTCTAAGACATGTGATGTAATTTACGACCCGAAAACAGATTTACTTCCGACATCCTTCCCATCTATTGACAGAACAGTAAATTATGTTGCAAATACAGCAAATCTTCCTGGTTCATTCGACACTATTACACGATATGTGAACTATATAAAGACTGGTGATGTTAGTGTAAATGGTACTGCTCACGCTGACGGTACTGCAAGAGCAGGTGGTGACTGGGGAACAGCTCCAGGTGGACGCACACTTGTAGGGGAACTTGGACGAGAAATTGTTGTAGACCCGCGAACAGGCAAGTGGTATACAGTTGGCGACAACGGTGCTGAGTTCAGAGATATCCCAGCAGGCGCTATCGTGTTCAATCATAAACAGACTGAGAGTCTGTTAGCGAATGGTTATGTTGCCGGACGTGCTTCTGCTCTTGTAAGTGGTACAGCGATGGTGACTGGTGGCTATAGACCATATAAACCCAGCTCATCTTCTACGAGCAGAAGACCATCTTCATCTAATAATGGGTCATCATCCAGAAGCTCTAGTACAGGATCTAGCAGTTCAAGATCTAGCAGTTCAAGATCAAATTCTAATAAAAATAAAGAATTTGAAAAAACATTTGACTTTATTGCGATAGCTGTTGATAGAGCTACAGAGGCTATTGATAGGTTAAAAGTTACTGCTGATAGTGCATTTCAGACACTGAGTACACGTAACAAAAGTACTGTCAAAGAGATATCTGCAATCACAAAGAAGATTAATGTCGAGAATAAGGCATATAAGAAATATATGGCGAAAGCCAATTCTCTAGGTTTGAGTCAATATTGGGTCAAAAAAATCAAAAATGGTTCTATTGATATCAGAACAGTTAAGGATGAAGACCTTGCTGATAAAATTCAGGAATATCAGGACTACTATGAAAGAGCAATCGAAGCAAGAGATGCCGTCGCAGAATTACGTGAAGATATTGCAAGCTTATACAAAGAAAGATTTGACAATATCTCAAATGATTTTGAAAATCAGATTAGCTTACTGGAACATCTTACAAATACATACGATAATGGAATCGATAACCTCGAAGCGCGTGGATACTTTGCAAGCACCAAACTCTATGAAGCAATGAAGAATGTAGAAAAACAGAATATTGCTGTTCATAAGAAAGAACTTAGCTCCCTCATTAAAGCTATGTCTGAAGCTGTAAAATCCGGAGCAATCAAAGAAGGTAGCGAGGCATGGTATGACATGCAGAATGACATTAATGCTGTGAAAGAATCTATCCAGGAGTCTGAAACCGCTATCCTTGAATTTAATAATTCGATACGAGAAATCAAGTGGGAACGTTTTGAATATCTACAAGAGCAAATCAGTAATATTACTGATGAAGCCAACTTCATGATTGACTTAATGGAGAACTCCGATTTATTTACAGATAATGGTAAGTTTACCGATACTGGTATGGCGACGTTGGGTCTCCATGGTCAAAACTACAATGTATATATGGCTCAGGCGGATAAATATGCTGAAGAACTGAAAAAGTTAAATGCTGATATCGCAAAAGACCCAAATAATACAACATTGCTACAACATCGTCAGGAATTGCTGGAGGCACAGCGTGACTCAATCCTTGCTGCTGAGGATGAGAAACAGGCTATTAAAGACCTCGTAGCTGACGGTATCGAAAAAGAGCTTGATGCCTTACAGGATTTGATTGACAAATATACTGAAGCGATGGATACTGCTAAAGACCTGCATGATTACCAGAAGGATATCGAAAAGCAGTCGTCGGAGATTGCAAAACTGCAAAAACAATTATCTGCCTATTCTGGTGATAATTCAGAAGAGACAAGAGCTACCATACAGAAAATTCAAGTTGATCTGGCTGATGCTATGGACGACCTTGAGGAGACACAGTACGAACACTATATTAGTGAACAGAAAAAGCTCCTTGACAACCTGTATGACGAATACGAGGCGATTCTGAATGAACGTCTTGATAATATTGATGCTCTTATTTCTGACATGATTGATACCATCAACGCCAACTCTGCGTCAATTAGCACTACGTTGCAGGTACAAAGCGATAAAGTTGGATATGACTTATCTACTGCCATGAAATCAATCTGGTCAAACGAGGGTGGTGGATATTCTATTATCACAAAGTATGGTGACTCTTTCTTGACACAGATGACATCAGTAAATGATGTGATTACAAAAATAGCATACAAAATTGGCGCTATGGTCAAAGAAAGTGATAATCAGGCTAATCAGACTGTGTCTTCTGCGACTCCATCCACCAAAACAGATACATCCGCAAAGCCTCCTACAAGTAATAAAACTGAAGATAAAAAGCCTACTAAGAAACCATCAAAGAAAACAAAATTCAATGATGATATAAAACGAGGTGTTGCAGCGGCTATATGGATTTATGGCTCTAAATCTGGATGGGGAAACGACCCAGATAGAAAGAAACGTCTGACAGCTAAGTTCGGCGCATCTAATGCCGCTGCTGTACAGAAATATATTAATGCTCATGCGAATAATGGTGATCTATACGACTACTGGGTAAAGACTGGAAAAAGTAAATTATCACAGTATTATTACAGTGCATTTAAGAAGGGTGGACTTGCTGACTATACCGGAGTGGCATGGCTTGATGGTTCTCCTACAGAGCCAGAAATGGTTCTGAACCCAGAGGACACACAGAATTTCATTGCATTGAAAGATGCTATGAGAAGCATTGCAGATGGAAATAATCCTTTAAGCAAGTTGTTTGGAGGAGATGAATGCGCTGCAAATGTGTTATCGCAGCTTGCTAAGGTAAGTGCGCCTATGTCCGGAAAAGATACAACAAATATCGGAGATATCACCTATCAGGTAACAATTCCGATAGAACATGTACAAGACTACAACGATTTTATGAATCAGATGCGCAAGGACGGAAAGTTTGAAAAGATGATTCGTTCCATGACTGTCGATCAGTTGTCTGGCGGCAGTAAACTATCGAAAAATAAATATCAGTGGTAGCAACTAGAGAGGCAATTATCATGTTGCCTCTCTTTCTATTGGAGGAAAAGGATATGAATTTAAACAGGAAAATTGACATGCAGGAACGTACTATAAAAAGCCTGCAAGAAAAAAACGAAAAACTTAGAAGTGAAAATAGAGCTTTGCGTGCAGAAAACGCACAGCTTTCTGATAAGAACCAGCACTATGAGCAAATTATTGGCAGTGTTAATACCTTGCGTTCGGAGTGGAATGCAAGAATTCAAGAAGCTCTTGAATATCGAAACAAGTATAAGGATGCTGTATTTGCTGTCCGCAAAATACGCAAGGAATATGAAAAGAAGTTTAATCATCTAAATAGACAGTTCAAGGTATAAATTACGAAAGGAGGAGGACGTATGGATAGATGTGATTTTATTTTTCGAGGAGAGTCACTAAGTGACCACGGCTATATGCTTTGTGGATTTGATAGCTCTGGCTCAGTAGGAGCCGTAACAACGGATTCGCAACGAGAACCTACCTCAATATCAATGTTTGGTGGACGATATTTCCCGATTATATATTCAGTTTACGATGGCGCACTTGTTGCAGAAATGTCAATATGCAAACTCGGTAATGATGCAGGCTCTGCAATCACACCAAAAGAAGCTGCCGCTTTGAAACGTTGGCTTGAGAGTCCAACTGCGTCCGAACTCAGAGTCGGCGGCGATGATTATGAAGGTATTTTCTGGAATGGAATATTTAATGTCGCTGAAGTTCATGCGGATTCTACTTGCATCGGATTCAATTTAACCTTTACTGCTACCGCTCCATTTGGTTACAAGGACAAAGTAAATATAAGCGGATCAGTCGCAAAGGACGGAACTATTAGTATAAGCGATACGAGTGATGATGAAGGATATATTTACCCAGATATCACAATCACATTGAAGTCCGCTGGTGATTTAAAAATCACAAACGAATTTGATAAGAGAACAACCGTTATCCGTGGATGCTCTTCCGGGGAAACACTCACATTTACTCATCTACTGCAGATTTTATCGAGTAATAAATCCCATGAACTTGGAGATGACTTCAACTACAAATTTATCCGAATCAACAATGAGTATGGCAATGTGGTAAACAAACTGACGTTTAACCTCCCTTGTACATACTCTATTTCATATAATCCGATTGCGAAGGTGGTGATTGCGTGAATACTTCTTTATATGGAGGTCTTATTGAAATAAGTCCTGACGGTCAGCCAATTACACCAGATCTCGTTCTTTCTTATCGTGGCGGAACCAAACAAGGAATTATTCACAATGTCCAATCACTGACGAATGCAAATGCACTTGTAGAAACTGCTGAGATATCCTTTGATGTTTATAAGGAGATCGATGATGTTGAATGCCAGTTATGGGATGATATCAGAGATTTCAGACTTGTATATATACCACATCTTGATACGTCTACGTTCAATCCGTGGTATGAGCTTTCTGTAGAAGTTGATGAAAACGACTGTACAATCAAGCATTGTCATGGCGTTCATTTACAGGAAGCAGAGCTTGGTCAGCTCACATTAAATGGTGTTGAAATTAATACCGAAGATGATATTGCGAGAGACGATTACTCTCCCACTATTATTTATGACCCAAAGAATCCAGAAGCTTCTGCTCTGGATAGAATTTTAAAAGATAAAGCATCTCATTATACTATCGTACATGTGGATTCTTCTATTGCGAATTTGCAGAGGACATTTTCATGGGACGGTTCGAGTATAAAAGATGCATTTGATGACATCGCAAACGAAGTGGAATGTCTTTTTAAATATGGCGAGTACACGAACAACGATGGCAAAATTCACAGAACAATTTCCGTATATGATCTGAATGACCGATGTATGGAATGCGGCGAACGTGGCTCATTCACTACAAAGGTATGTCCGAAATGTGGCTCTGCAAATATCAATTACGGATATGGCACTGACAGCGGTATTTTTCTTAGCCATGAGAATTTTGCTGGAGATATTACATATTCATCAAATAAAGACAGTGTAAAGAACTGTTTCCGTCTCGTTGCTGGTGATGACTTGATGACTGCGACGATTCGTAATATCAACCCTAGTGGTAGTCAATATATTTGGTATTTGAGCGATTCTGTTCGCGCGGATATGTCACATGCTTTACAGGATAAGCTGAAAGCTTACGATACGGAATATGAATCGTACTCAACCGAAAAGCAGATAGATATTCCATCTACTGTGATTTCTGAGTATAACGCTCTTATCAATAAATACAAGCTATATGATGACACTTTGACGAATGTCAAATATCCAATCATAGGATATTCTGCATTAACAGATGTATATTATTCTGCATTGAATTTCTATAGCTTATTAAAGACTACTCTTGCTCCTGCCTCAGAGCATGGAGAAAAGACAACCGCTGCAAAAGAGCTTACAAAGCTTACCACAAATACATTATCTCCTCTTGGTATTCAGAACGCAGAGATTTCATCTTCCACTACTGTTACATCTGCTGTGCAAAATTACGCAAAAGTATTCATTGACACTTCCTTGTATAGAATTACTGCAAAATGCAATATTTATGAAGCAAAGGTATGGAAAGGAACTATCACACTTACTGGATACTCAAACGATGAAGATACGGCGACATCCGCAGAATTGACTGTGTATGTATCAGATGCTACTCCAGACTTCATTAAATGTCAGATTGAAAAGGCAATGAAGAAAAATGAAGTCGATGCAACTGGTACTGTTGCTCTGTTTAAAAAGAGTGAATCTGACTTTAAACAGGCGCTGTCATTCTATAGTGTGGACAATCTCAATATTCTTGCGAGTATCGCTCGTGGGTGCTTGGATATCTTAATTCAGCAGGGAGTAGCTGACCCGGAAAAGGAATTATACTCTTCCATGTACTTACCGTACTACAACAGAAGTGTATGGATTCAGGATGAATTAAGGGAACGTGAAGCAGAGGTTATGAAACTCAGAGGTACAAGAAGTAACCCAGATGGCGTACTGGATTACATTGAGAAACAGCGTCAGGCTATCGCCAACAAGCTTGATCTCAGAAGCTACCTTGGAGAAACTTTGTGGGTAGAGTTCTGTTCTTTCAGACGTGATGATACATATCAGAATGATAACTTCATTTCTGATGGATTATCAGATACAGAGCTGATTGCACAGGCAAAAGAATTTATCAAAAACGCCGAACGTGAAATCGTAAAATCTGCGACATTACAGCATACAATCAGTTGCAACCTTAACAATTTCCTTCTGGTTAAAGAGCAGGATGTGGAAGAATCTCCGGTTCCAATCGTCACATTGGATGGAATTCATATCATTACTCACGATCAGCTTTATCTTGTAAAGGGCAATGCAACATTCTCTCCTCTTCTCGTTAATTTCGAGGTTGGTAACTGGGTTCACATCGAGATTGACGGAGTGGTATATAAGCTTCGATTGACCTCTTATAAGATTGACTATGACAATCTTGATAAGCTCGACGTAGAGTTTTCTGATGTCACATATGGACTGGACTACATGTCAGATACACAAAGTATTCTGGCTCAGGCGCAATCTATGGCAACATCATACTCTATGGTACAGCATCAGGCTAATAAGGGAAATAATGCGAATAAGCAGATTATGGACATGGTTGAGAACGGTCTGAACCTTACGAATAAAAGAATCGTAAACGCTGCAGATAATCAGAATATGGTTGTTGATGAATCCGGTCTCTTGATGAGAGAAAAGAATGAATTCGGAGACGACTATAGCGCAGAGCAGACAAAGATTATCAATCATGGATTTTATTACACCAATGATGGATGGAAGACTGTTAAGACAGGTCTCGGTAAGTATATTTACTATGACCCGGAAACAGGTACATATAAAGAAGACTACGGTATTATCGCACATAAGATTGTTGGTAATATCATTCTTGGAAATGAGCTTGGTATTTACAACACATCAGGCTCTGTGAAGATTGACCAGAATGGTGTGACGATTACTGCCGATGCTTCTGATACGAACAAGGATCTATTTACACTTCAGCGTAAGAACGAAGATGGTTCTTACACAAAATATGTGTATGTGGATGATGATGGAAATATCAAAATCAACGGTAGACATATCCAAATGACAACCAGCGATGACCTTGGCTCTTATATTGACAAAACCATCAAGCAGGAAGCTGCTGCTCTCGTGGTACAGCTTACAAATGAATACATCGGTATCACTACCGACTCTAATGGAAACGGAGGCAATTTCACTGATTGCTATACAGATGTACTCGTATTCTCCGGAAGTACGGATATCACAAAATCATCTGACCTGAAGTGGACAATCACTGCCACAAGCGGGATTGTAGGTGAATGGGACAAGACGAACCATAGATACACGATCAAGAACTTAACCACAAGTGTTGGTGAGGTCGTATTTGATTTAATCTATATGGACAAGTTATCTGTCAGCAAGAAATTCCGCATTGCAAAACTGAAAGCCGGTGCTGATGGCGGTCAAGGTCTTCCTGGACGTGACGGTGTAGATGGTAAATCATCCTACATTCATATCAAATATAGCCCGGTTGCAAATCCAACTGATGAATTAATGACCGAAGTTCCATCTACATATATCGGCATCTGTGTCGATGAAAATGTTAATGACCCTACAACGGCAAGCTCTTATGCATGGAGTAAATTTACTGGTAAAGACGGTAAGGACGGTACAGCAGGTGCAGATAGTTATGTGCATTTTGCGTATGCTCAGTCAGCAGATGGTAGTGTGAACTTCAGTGTAGTCGAATACGAAGGAGCTACACATATCGGTGTTTATACCGACAATGTGAAAGAAGATAGTACAGACTATAAAAAATACGCTTGGTCACAAATTCGTGGAGAAGATGGTACAAGTGTGTATATCGTTTCCACGGAGGTTGTGTATATTCCGAGCGACAGTGGTACTATCCCACCATCCGCAAACTCAATGGCGACAAATGATGGAAAAATCATTGTAGACCATAATGGAAACGAGCTGGCTACAAATAAGTGGCTCACAACAGTTCCGAATGTTATCGAAGGATCATATCTATGGACGAGAACTACGGTCAATTACTCAGATGGAAATTCTACGGTAACATATAGCGTGTCAAGACAGGGTATCGATGGTACGGATGGAATCGACGGAATCAATGGGCGTGATGGACGTGACGGTTCAAGCAATTATGTTCATATCAAATATTCCGCATATCCAAATCCTGCAGATAGCCAGATATCAGAAGTCCCTTCAGACTACATTGGTATTTGCGTGAATGATGTCATCAAAGACCCAGATACGGCAAACTCCTATACATGGTCTAAGTTTGCAGGAAAAGACGGCGAGGACGGTATTCCAGGCAAGAACGGTTATGTGCATTTCGCATACGCTATGAGTGCTGATGGTAAAGAGGGATTCTCTAAATCCGAGTTTACCGGAGCAACATATATTGGCGTGTACTCTGATAATGTACAGGCTGATAGCGGAAACTACAAGGATTATGCATGGTCTCTTATCAAGGGTGCTGATGGCAAAACGCCTGTTAAAGGAGTCGATTACTTTGACGGTGTATCCTCTTATCTCTGGATAAGATATGCTACTGACGCAAATGGCAGTGGAATGACCACAACACCTTCAAGTGCAACAAAATATATCGGTACTGCATCTACAACCACTTCTACCGCACCGGCAGCCGCAAGTGCATATAAGTGGTCTAAGTACGTCGGTGAAAACGGTACACCAGGTGAGAACGGCTATGTTCATATAGCTTACGCAGACTCAGCTGATGGAAAAACCGGATTCAATACGACTGTTGGTACTGATAAAAAATATATCGGACAGTACACAGATAATATTGAGGCTGATAGTACAGACCCTGCGAAGTACACATGGTCTCTTATCAAGGGTGCTGATGTTACAATTACCTCTACAAAAATAGAGTATATTGCAACAACCGAGAAAAGCACTACCCCGCCAGAATCAGTCGAGCTTATCACTAGCGGTGGGTTATCACTGGTTGACAATTCTTCGAGAATATTTGTTACAAACAAATGGTCGGACGAAATGCCTGAACTTTCAGATGGCATGATTCTCTGGACAAGAACTACTGTCAACTATTCAGACGGCAATTCAACTGTAACGTATACAAATGCGAAACAGGGTGATACCGGAGTGACAGGAAGAACATATTTCCTTGAAGTTGATACATCCGCAGTCAAGATTGATGGAAATAACATCATTACACCTGATACGGTTAAAGTCAGAGGATATTACAGAGATGGCAATGGTGATCGAGAGGTTTACCCTTGCCGTTTTGTCATTACAAAGACGTATAGTGACAACCGAACAGAAGAAGTATTTAGCTCTTCTGAAAATATTACTGAGCAGTCATTCACGATCTATGGCGAAACTGATATGCCTACGTTTTATACAGTAGAAATGCATAAATCCAGCCAAACTCCAAATGATAATAACCTGCTTGATATCCAGACAATTCCTATTCTGGTAGATAGCGCAAATATGATGATTGGTGCAAGAAACTTACTCAAGAAGTCTGATGAGCTTGAAGGATGTCATTACTATGGTAACAATGGTGTTTATAGTATTACAGAAGATGAGATTGAAGCAAAAAAAGTAATTAAAGTTCAATCTGGAATTGGATCTAATACAGCCAAAGCTGTTTACTATGAAGTATACACAGATAATTTAATTTCTTCTGCTATTGGTACTAAACTTACAGTATCAATGAATGTATACTCTCGTCAGAATACAACGATTAATGTATGTCTTGCAAACATCAATGGTGTCATGCAGACCACAGACATGCAACAGATACAGTTGTCTTCTGGATGGAATAAAGTATATACAGTTTTGACACTTGAAGATACGGAATTCGAGCTGGTTACTGATACACGTTACAATTTTGTAACTTCGTCCGGTCAGTTATTGACAACAGGGAATGTCGGAAATCTTTCCAATGTTTTGCGTATTACTGACAATATGAACGGAAATGATTATTACGCTATTGATTATATCCAGTTAGAAAAAGGAAATCGTCCTACAGACTACTATCCTGCCCCAGAGGATTTGTTGGATTATACAGATAAAAACCTCGGAGATATATCTGATGAATTAAAAGAAATTATTTCCGATGTATTGAACCAGGTAACAGTCAATCGTAAAGACTTTGATGATTTAGTCGGAGAAGATGGACGTATTGAAGAAATTCGCAAAAGTAGTGTAACTACGCAACAACAAGTTGATAAGGTGCAAACTGATATTAATACATACATTGTACAGGTTGATGCGATTAATGGTAAGGTCGTTGATATTGAAAAGACAACAGAATGTTTTTCAATGGAAGATGCTGGTTTGCGTATTACAAGAAAGGTTTCAAGTCAGGATGTTTCCAAACAGTTATCTATGTTGTTAAGCGAGCAGAAACTCAGCTTCTATCAGGGTGTTGAAGAAGTGGCATACTTTAGCAACAATAAGCTATATGTAACTGATGCTGAAATCCTAGAACGATTACAGCTTGGTAAATTTGCTTTTATCCCTCGTTCCAACGGTAACTTGTCGTTTAGGTACTTAGGGGGGGCAGATAATTAACATGGAGGTAAAAATATATGGCTTTAAAAGGAAGCGTAACAACTGGTGAATATTCAAATCGAAGTGTCACATTGAGCTGGACAGCAACGCAGAGTATATCCAACAATACGTCCACGATTAAGTGGACGTTGAAAGGAAGCGGGTCTTATTCTGGATGGGTTCGAGTCAGTGAGATTAGAATTAAGATTGCCGGTAAACAGGTGTATTATCGTAATTCTGATCATCATACAGACACATATAATGGAACGCAAATATGTAGTGGTTCAACAACATTGAACCACAATGCTGATGGTTCAAAATCTTTTACTGTTTCTGTTGAAGCAGGTATTTATCAGTGGGCTATCAATAAAAGTGGTAGTAAAACATTTTCACTAAATATTATACCGCGAGCATCTTCTATATCGTGTGGAACTCTTACATTGGGAACAACTGGAACAATTTCTGTATCTCGTGCAAGTACGAGTTTCACACATACCATTACATATTTATATGGTACAAGATCAGGTACGATATGTACAAAATCTTCCAGTACAAGCATATCATGGAGTCCACCTCTTTCTCTGGCGCACATGACTCCAAATGCAACATCTGGAAGAGGAACTATGACTTGTGATACATATAACGGAAATACAAAAATTGGAAGTAAGTCTTTATCATTTACATGCTATGTCCCACCAAGTGTGAAACCATCGTGTAGTATCGCAGCACTTACAAATACCAATGCCATATTTGGATGTTATGCAAAGCTTCTATCTGGAGTTAAGGTTAAGCCTTTAGCGTCTGGAAGTTACAGTTCTACTATATCATCGCTCAAAATTTCTGTAACAGGAATGTCTGATAAAGCTGCCTCAAGCGGAACTGAATATACTTTCGACCCGTTTACATCAACTGGAGTGAAAACAATAACGGTTACTGCTAAAGACAGCCGAGGAAGAACTAATTCTGCAACTGTGAAGATTACCGTGTTTGATTACAGACTGCCCACAGCGAATATTTCTGCATCACGAGGAATAGGAAATACAGTAGATGGCTTTGTGCCTGACGACACAGGGGATCACGCAAAAATCGTATCAAGTGGTTCTGTAAGCAGTATATCCGGCAATACCATAACTCCAGTACTACAATATAGAATCGTAGGGCAGTCAGCATGGACAAATCTAAATATCAGTACGAGTTCATTGAATCTTAGTGATACTCGCGTAATCGCAGTATTGGATACACAGGCATACGATATCAGGCTTATCATCAGAGATTCGGCTGGAAAAGAAGCCGTTGCCATTATGACATTATCAAACGGCTTTGCAACAATGGATTATAAAGCTGGTGGTGATGGTATTGCATTCGGTAAAACAGCTACACGCGCCGGAATTGACTGTGCTATGATAATGCGTATCCTCAAAGGAGTCCAGTTAATGAATGAAACAACACCTGGCGGTTATGGATTAGCTGACTGGTACTATAACAATAATGGTACTCAGCAGAAGAATGGGGCAATCTATGCTGCGTCAGATGGTATTCATGTAAAAGCTCATAAAGGGAAAGGATTCCTTGATGGAACATGGAGTGGAAGTCTATCAGATAGACGTATGAAACGTGATATTGAACCAATAGCAAGAAATATTATTCAAGCTGTTGGCGAAGTCCAATTCGTACAATTTAGAATGTCTGCACCAGATTATGACCATGAAGAATTATATGTTGGAATACTGGCGCAAGATTTACGAAATGCATTTGCTAGGCATGGAGTTGAAGATAAACTCCTAATGCTTGGCACACGAAAACTAAATCCAGATGATGAAAATGAGTATTACTGCATTGAGTATACTCATTTTTTATTGGTCAGATTACTATACGACGAACTGCAAATGCAGGATTTCAATAATCGTATAGAAACACTAGAAAAGAAACTAGGTATATAAGAGGAGGAATATATTATGGCAAATACGACAAGAATTAAAGACCTTTCCGCTGTTACTTCCGTTGCTGATACTGATGTATTCCCAGTTGACGGTGCGAATGGTACTAAGGGTGTAACTTTTGGAAATCTCTCCACTGCTGTCCTTAACAAACTGACAAGCAAAACATACGGTCTGGATCAGGGTACAAAAACTATTCCAGCCGCAATCAATGAACTGTACGCAGGCGCAGCGAGAAACAATGCAGGAGGTCATAACTCTATTTTCAGAGGTAAGAACTTAGGTACCTCTTACACCTCCGCTATGTCAAAAGCTATTCAGGCAGGTACATTTGACGACCTGTTTGTAGGTGATTACCTGACAATCAACGGCACTGTATATCGAGTTGCAGGGTTCAATCTTGGAAAACAGATTGGAGATAATACACCTATGGGTAATAACATGTGTCTCGTACCTGACTCTGCACTATACAATGCTCAGATGCATAACACAGATAGCGGTCAGTATACAGAAGGCGCTGCCGCAAATACCACAACTGGTGCTTATGTTAATTCTGACATGAGAACTGCTAACCTCGCACAGGCTACTCAGAAAATTGTGAGTGACTTCGGTTCTTCTCACGTAATGTCCTATAGAGATATCTTGCCAAATGCAACAGCTGATGGACAGGCTTCTGGATGGGCTTGGTACGACTGTAAGGTTGAGTTGATGTCTGAGACGATGGTATACGGAACAAAAGTATGGGCTAATAGCGGTTATGAGGTCGGATGTATCAACTCTCAGTTCCCACTGTTCGCTCTTGCCCCTGAGTACATTCACCGTCGCTTCGCCTATTGGCTTCGTGGTGTGAGGTCTGCGACTACCTTCTGTCTTGTGCACGCCTACGGCCTTGCGGACTCCTACAGCGCGTCTTATTCTCTTGGCGTTCGTCCGTTTTTCTTCGTTAATTAATATTGACAAGAAACACAATGCAATATCTTTAATCCCATCCCACCTCCGGGTGGGTGGGTTAATACGGAGGAAATGATGTCGGTACTAAAAGCAAATAGAAAGCCATCTCCATTCGAGGTTGAACATCATGCGTATAAAGTTCGGACGGTTATAACTGACCTTGCCCTGAGGAACTTCGGACTAAAGGAATATGAAGAAAGACCGAAGCCGGAGGCATATAGCAAATGGAACCAACAACAGAAAGATGGTTATGATCGCGGCGTGAAGAAACGCAGAGAGCGATATGAAGCTTTTGTAGAATGGTTTATACCAGATGAGCAGAAAGCAATTATACAAATTACCCGTGATATGGTACATGAAATTTTTCTAGCTAATGAAATATGTCCGCAATTCATTAGTGAGTGTGATGAACGAAGAATACATCAAGATTTAGCTCTTGGTTACTGTGAGAACCTGATTCAGGAATTACAATATATCATCACTACTCTGCCTGTCAATATAGAAAAATATGAAAATATCACAAATATGATTATGCAGGAACAGGCGCTAATCAAAGGTTGGAGAAAATCTGACAACAAAATTCGTAAAAGTATTTTAAACAGAGAGAAAGAATCTGTGACAGCATAAGGAGACTAATCAGGGCAATTTCTGCATGTTTTGCGCCGTTCGTCGCTTCAACTATTGGCTTCGTGGTGTGAGGTCTGCGACTAACTTCTGTAATGTGAACAACAACGGCAATGCGAACAACAACAACGCGTCTAATTCTAATGGCGTTCGTCCGATTTCTTCCACTTGTTTAATTATGCTATATGCAGATACAAGAAACGAAGAAAGGAGAAATTGTCCTTGCGTAGGAATACGCTAAAAGACAAAGGCGATGCAATTCGTTACGACTGATTGCTATATACGTCAAATATTTTGGAAAGAAATGACAGATACAAGCACACATTTTGAAGATGGGTGCCATGTTGTATATAATTTAAACTCACTTTATCATGCATTTTTGGCTGCAAAGAAGGACTCTGACTGGAAACCTCAAGTGCAGAAATATGAAATGAATTTCTTACCGCAGATTGTTAAGAGCAAAGCTACTTTAAAAGACAGGACATATCATTCAAAAGCTTCTACCGAATTCATAATCAGTGAGCGCGGCAAGACACGACCTATTACAGGTTTACAGATGTCTGATAGAGTTATCCGACATTCTCTTTGTGATAATATTCTGGCTCCGAGCCTAATCTCTTATCTGATTTATGATAATGGAGCATCTCTGAAAGGTAAAGGAATTACTTTCAGTAGGCAAAGATTCGAGGAGCATTTACACAAATATTACCGGTTATATGGGAATGACGGCTACATACTCTTAATGGATTACAGCAAGTTCTATGACAATATTCCGCATGATATTGCTTATAAGGAAATTTCCAAGCATGTGCATGATGAATTTTCGCTATGGCTATTGGATTTAATATTTGATAACTTCAAGATTGACGTTTCATATATGACGGACGAGGAATATGCTCATTGCATGGAAACACCATTCAATTCTACTGACTATAGATTGAATGTTCCAAAATCTACTCATACAGGTGAGAAATTCATGCGAAAGTCTGTAAATATTGGAGACCAATGTTCTCAGATTATTGGCATATACTATCCAACTCAGATAGATAATTTCGTCAAGATCGTTGAGGGTCAGAAATTATATGGTAGATATATGGATGACAGCTATGTAATTTCTCAAAGCAAAGAATATCTTGTAGAACTTGAGGCTAAGATTGCCGCCAAAGCTACAGAGCTTGGAATGACATTGAATAGAAAGAAAACACGAATAGTAAAGCTATCCGACTATTATCGTTTTCTGCAGATATCCTACTCTCTCACCGATACGGGTAGAGTAATAAGGAAAATCAATCCTCAAAGAATTGTTGATATGAGACGTAAGCTCAAAGCATTAAATAGAAAGGTACAAAGAGGTGAGCGCACGCAGGAAGAAGTCGAGAATATGTTTCGATCCTGGATGGGCGGTCATGCGTACCTAATGAGTAAGATACAACGTGATAACTTAAATCTTCTTTACTACGACTTATTTGGAGGTTTTATAGATGGAAAATACTATTTACAATATTATCCTCGCAAACGGAACAGAGATTCACGCTACACTGAATGGCAACAACTACATCACAGATGATGAAGTTAATATTGAGATTCTGTCTGATGCCAATTTATCCAGTGTAAATATCGGCGGTGTTGATTATAAAGATATGACTTGCACAAATATTTGGAGCGAGGACGGTCATACTCGATTTATCATCCGCGAAATGACAGAAGCAGAAAAAATGAAACAGTGCATCATTGAACTGAGTGCATTACTTTAAGAGGAGGGTGTTATATGATTCAGTTAATCAATTTTTGGACAGACCTTGTTTACAATGGTGAGAAGGAATTTGATGCAGTGCCAGACAAAATCAAGGGTGCTGTCATGGAACAGCTTGTCAAATCCGGTGTTGTAACAAACGACAATATCGAGGATGTAAAGTCTGCTAAAATTGCAGAAATGAGTGTGGCTTGTAACGAAGTCATCACACATGGATTTGACATCACTCTGTCTGACAAGAAGTCTCATCACTTCAGCCTTGAAGTTGCAGATCAGCTGAAAATTTCTAAGCTGAATGACAGAGCCAATGCTGGTATCACGGTTCTCCCGTATCATGCAGATGGCGAGTCCTGTAAATTCTACACAAAAGATGAAGTAGTAGCTCTGAATACAGCAATGGAGAACTGCATTGAATTCCAGACTACATACTTTAACTCTCTGAGAGACTATATCGAGAGCATGACTGATATCAATGATGTTTGTGCTGTAGAGTACGGTGCTGATATCCCAGAGGCTTATCAGTCGGAAGTTCTGAAGATGCTGTATTCTCAGGCAAACGCAGAGGCTTAACATATCACGCTAATTAAATAATATGCACTGAGTCGGTATATCCGGCTCTTTGCATTTATACGGAGGTTATATGATGAAAAAGGCTCTATCATTATGCCTTAAATATCTGTCGCTGTTTGCTGTGATGGGGTTTATTTACTACATGATTGAAATCGTGTGGAGAGGATATAGCCATATCAGCATGTTTATTCTAGCAGGCGTATGCGGCGTATGCATTGGACTTATTAATGAAGTCTTATCAATGGATACACCGATCTGGCTACAGGCAATCATCGGATCGTGCATCGTAACAACTGGAGAGTTTGTATCTGGATGTATTTTGAATCTATGGCTCGGACTTGGTATCTGGGACTACTCAAATATGCCATTTAATATTCTTGGTCAGATTTGTCTGCCATTCTCTCTTTTGTGGGTGGTACTATCCGCTTGTGCGATTGTGATTGATGACTATGAGAGATATTGGTTTTTTGGAGAAGAAAAGCCATATTATCGATGGAAATTTAAGGAGAAGAAATGAACGATTTAACTATAGTATTAAGACAACGAATTTTGATTGTATATTCTGACATTGAATGGAGAGACGAGATGTTCAGTAAGGTTCTGGATACATATCCGCATGACATGATTAACAAAATGATTAAATCACGTTGTGGCTGCTGGATTGAACTGAAAGATGGAACAATGATTCGATTCGTCTACGCAAGCGATGCGGCTCGTGGCATTAGAGCAAATAAGATTATTGCTCAGCCGGGTATTGATGAAACCTTTTTATATACCGTATTTAGACGAATGCTGATAAGCGATTCTGATATGTACGTTGCGACAGACAATGACATCAAGCCTGCAGCTATTTACTACACAGACGAGGATACACGGAATGCTAAGTAATGCTGAATTTCTTAACAAATGTAGATCAAATCAACCTATAACATGTGACGATTTAGGTCTACCAGAATGGCGTAATCATACTGACGGAACTGTTTACATATGCGGCGGTTATACAATATATAAAACGCCTGACGGATATAGACATGAAAGCGGTAAATTTGTCACGCCGCTTCAAAGGTTATTATATGGATTAAAATAAATCAAATTCACGTTTTATAAACGCTATAGTGCTATATATAGTTTCTTGTATCGTTAGTTTATCTATATATAGTATCTCAAAGGTGGTGAAACAATGAGATATATCAGTGAAAAAGAATATAACGCTGAGATGCTTCGTATCAAGCACGAAAATGAAAGTAAAGCACGACTCAGAAAGCTTAAAGCAGAACGTGCGAAAGGACAAGCGAAGAAGTCCAGAAATATTTCCAATAGTAAACTGGTTCTTTGGGCTATGGTCGCCCTCGTCTTCTGCATTGCTATCTGGTTCATGTATGAATCGCATAGACTCTGTGACCTATCTCAGGCTTATGCTTTGCTCGGTATAGTGGCTTCTCTCGCACCTGTTATCTTCGGATATTATAGCAAATCCAAAGCCGAGAACACGGAAGGCGGAATCATTTATGAAACTGCTATGAAGGAACAGGAAACAGCAAGCAACTCGGAATCTGGAAAGGGGTAATGAATTATGGAAGGATTACAGAAATTTTTACAGCTTCTGAATGACAACTGGACGAGCATTCTTGTATGCATTGGTCTTGTTATCGGTATTGTGAAAAAGACTCAGGACTATATGTCTAAGAGTCAGGATGAAAAGATTGAAATCGCAAAGAAACAGATTCAGGCAACTATTCTGAAAATGATTAGTGATGCAGAGGTTGATTGGCAGGAATGGAGTGAGGCAGGCTCCATCAAGCGCGCTCAGGTAATCAAGCAGATCTATGAGGAATATCCTATCCTCTCTAAGGTCGTAGATCAGAAGGCTCTGATTGAATGGATCGATGAGCAGATTGATTCTGCACTGGATACTCTGCGTGAAATTGTAAAAACAAATGCAACAACTACTAACAAGGACGGGAATTAAAGCCCGTCTTTTGTTTAGATCGTCATGCTAATTAAATTATTTACGAAAGGGGATTGATTTCTCTATGGCATTAACAGGAACGACAAATGAAGAACGCATCTGGAACTTTTGTATTGGCAAGGGAATGAGCAAATGCGGAGCCGCAGGTCTCATGGGAAATATCTACGCAGAAAGCGGATTAGTCCCTACCAACCTGCAAAATTCATTTGAAAAGAAACTCGGATATACCGATGCGGCTTATACAACCGCTGTAGATAACGGATCATACAGGAACTTTGTGAGAGATAGTGCTGGATATGGTCTGTGCCAGTGGACTTACTGGAGCAGAAAGCAGGCATTACTTGCATTCTGTCAGGCTAAAGGAACGTCTATCGGTGATTTGGAAATGCAGCTTGAGTTTATGTATAAAGAACTGAGCGAAAACTATGGCACTGTTCTATCTGAACTGCGTAGCGCCACTTCTGTTCTGCAGGCATCAAACGCTGTGCTTCTGAAATACGAACGTCCGGCAGACCAGAGTTCTGCTGTACAAAGCCGCAGGGCTTCATACGGTCAGGTATATTACGACAAATTTGCTTCAAAAACAACTCAGACAGAAGGAGGTAAAACTATGGGTTACACAAACAGTTCACTTGTAGATTGTGTGGTAAAGAGTCCTAACCACAGCGGCAGACGTACTCACTCAATCGACAGATTAACACCGCATTGCGTTGTTGGACAGCTCTCCGCCGAATCTATCGGCAGCTGCTTTACAAGCTCTTCCGTACAGGCAAGCTGCAATTATGGTATCGGTAAAGATGGACGAGTTGTATTATGCGTGGATGAGGCTAATCGTAGCTGGTGCTCATCCAGTAATGCAAATGACCAGCGAGCAATTACCATCGAGTGTGCAAGCGGTATGAAAGAACCATACGAAATGAACGACGTCGTTTACGACAAACTGATTAAGCTTTGTGCTGATATCTGTCGTAGAAACGGCAAGAACAAAGTAGTTTGGAAAGGCAGTAAGGAAGCAGCTCTGGCATATGAACCAAAGAGCAATGAAATGGTTCTGACCGCTCATCGCTTCTTTGCAAATAAGAGTTGCCCTGGCAACTGGCTGTATTCAAGATACAGCGATTTAGCAAATCGTATCAACGCATTACTCGGAAGTGGCTCTACATCGACTGGAGGAAACACCTCTGGTTCTACAAGCACTACTACTCCATCAAAGACAAATACCAACTTCCCGAATACTCCGTTCACGGTCAATGTTCTTGTGTCGGATTTAAACATCAGAAAAACACCGAATGGAGATATTGTTGGTCAAACTGGTAAGGGTGTATTCACAATTACTACTGTCAGCAATGGATGGGGAAAATTGAAATCTGGTGCTGGCTGGATTTATCTTGCAAATGCATCTTACTGTACGATTGGTTCTACCGTATCTGGTTCATCCTCAAAACCAGCTGCAAGTAACGTACCGTACAAAGTTCGTGTTGACGCAAGCGATCTCAGAATTCGCTCAGGAGCTGGCACAAACTATCCTACTACTGGTGAATACACCGGAAAGGGAACGTTCACTATTGTTGATGAAAAAGCAGGAACTGGTTCTACTAAGGGCTGGGGAAAACTGAAATCCGGAGCCGGATGGATTTCTCTTGATTACTGCGTAAAACTGTAATCTATGTTTGGGCGGTTCATTCCGCCCTTACATATTTCCGGCATGTAACTTTTGGAGGGAAATATGGAAAAATTACTTACAAACTATTCTCCCACAGATATTATCATGTACACAGTAATCCTGTGTCTTGCTGTTAAGGGAGTAGTGTCTTTTATCGACTGGGCTTGTGATCGTGTCCGCAAATACTATGATAAAGACCATGACGAACGAGAAGAGATTGACACGATTAAAGAAGATGTAGACGAGCTGAAGGAAGCTAAAGAAGATACGAATGATTCTGTGGACAAAATCAAGGAGAGTATTGCTATGTTGATTGAATCTGACAAGGAGAGTATTAAAGCTTATGCGACAGAACGTCATCATTTCTTTGTATATGAACAAGGGTGGATTGACAACTACTCTTTGGAGTGTTTAGAGCGTAGATTTGTAATCTACCAGCACGAAAACGGTAACTCATTCGTAGAAGGTCTGATGGACGAAATACGTGCATTGCCGAAACAGCCGCCGGAACAGTATAAGCACAAATTTGACGGTACTGCTACATACGTGAAGAACGCAAAAGCTAAGACAAAGCATTAAACAGGAGGTGCTTGAGAATGTATAGAATTATGATTGCTCAGGCTAAGCGGGATAACTACGAAACGCTGTATAAGTATTTGACAACAAATATTGATGGTGAGGTAATTCCGCTTGAACTCGGTTCCAAAGAAGCTTTGGATAAAAGAGTTGAAAAGATGCTCAATGAAGAGGGGTATGCTAAGAGTGACTTCATTATCGTAAGAGTCGTTGACTATACGATTGATGCTACTGCATACACTAATACAGACGCTGATACCGATACTTCCGATATTGACGTGACACTGTTAAGAGCAGAAAAGTAATATGTAAGGAATTGTGAGTGTGTATATAAATATAGGCAGATTGGTAAATCAAACCAGTCTGCCTTCTTTTTCTCAAAAGAAAGGGGCAGGCTTTCACCCACCCCGTAATGTATATGTGTAAATTGATACTGTAACCCATCATTTTGCGTAAACTTCGCTGAAGATAATCAAAATTTATCTTACGCAATTCGCTACTCAACTTTGACGCAAAACCATATGATATTTTGTGATAAAATACGATACTTTATGATAGTTACTCAAACCACATATTAGACACAAGCCTTCTGCAAGTCATTGAATTTCAAGTAATTATAAGGCTTATACGATTTAGTTTGCTGAGGTACTTACATTCCCATCTGTTTAGCAACTTCCTCAGCAAAGTTCTCTTCTTTCTTCTCGATTCCTTCACCGGTCTCGAAACGAACGAAGCCTTTTACTGCTACAGTTGCGTTGTTTGCTTTTGCAACCTGTGCTACGTACTGAGCTACGGACTGTTTTCCGTCTTCTGCTTTTACGTATACCTGGTCAAGCAGGCAGATCTCTTTGAGCTCTTTGTTGATACGGCCCTGGATCATTCCCTGGATAACTTTTTCCGGTTTCTGGGACTCTTTCGGGTCGTTCTGAATCTGAGCCATGAGGATTTCTTTCTCATGTGCGATGTAATCAGCGCTTACTTCGTCGCGGTTTGTGTACTGCGGACGAAGAGCTGCAATCTGCATTGCAACGTTTTTAGCCATCTCTTTGAGGTCATCGTTTACAACATCTGTCTCAACGTCAACCAGAACACCGATTTTACCGCCCATATGAGTATAAGAAGCAACGAAACCGTTCTCCTCTTTTACCTGCTGGAAACGACGGATGTTCATGTTCTCGCCGATGGTAGCGATCTGATGAGCCAGCTCTTCGCCAACGGTCTCGTTGGTATCGAATTTCCAAGGCTCTGCCAGGAATCCTTCTACGTCTGCTGCAGTTGTATCCATAGCCTGCTCTGCAACCTGTGCTACATAGCCACGGAATTTCTCGTTCTTTGCAACGAAGTCTGTCTCAGCGTTTACTTCTACAGCGACAGCTTTCTTTCCATCCTCGGATACGTTCAGCATAACGATACCCTCAGCTGCGATTCTGCCAGCTTTTTTCTGAGCAGTAGCAAGTCCTTTTTCTCTCAGGAACTCCATTGCTTTGTCCATATCACCTTCGGTAGCTGTAAGAGCTTTCTTGCAGTCCATCATACCAGCACCGCTTACTTCTCTTAACTCTTTTACCATTGCTGCTGTAATAGCCATTGTTTTATTCCTCCGTATACGTGATTCAGCAGACTGCATCTTCATGCCGGTCTGCTATTGTGAGATTCGCCGAAGGGAACCTGAATTTCAAGTTCCCCCCAGTTCATTACTTCGCGTAAATTATTCAGCGTCTGTCTCTGCTGCTTCTTCGTATGCAGCTTCCTCAGCCTCGCCCTGTTTTGCCTCGATCACTGCGTCTGCCATTTTGGAAACGATCAGTTTTACGGCACGGATAGCGTCGTCATTACCCGGAATTACATAGTCAAGCTCTTCCGGATCGCAGTTGGTATCGCAGATACCGATCAGCGGAATTCCCAGTGTATGAGCTTCCTGTACGCAGATTCTCTCTTTTTTCGGATCTACTACGAAGATAGCGTCCGGCAGTCTCTTCATTTCTTTGATACCGCCAAGGTTTTTCTGCAGTTTTGCAAGCTCTTTCTTTAACTCAATGACTTCTTTTTTCGGAAGAACTTCGAAGGTGCCATCCTGCTCCATGGTCTCGATTGCTTTCAGTCTTGCAATACGGCTCTGGATGGTTTTGAAGTTGGTCAGCATACCGCCGAGCCATCTCTCGTTTACATAGTACATTCCGCAGCGCTCTGCCTCAACAGCGATAGCGTCCTGAGCCTGTTTTTTGGTTCCTACGAAAAGGATTGTGCCGCCGTCTGCTGCGATGTCTGCAACAGCTTTGTATGCGTCATCTACCATTCCTACAGATTTCTGCAGGTCGATGATGTAGATACCATTACGCTCTGTGTAGATGTACGGAGCCATTTTAGGATTCCATCTTCTTGTCTGATGTCCGAAATGAACACCGGCTTCCAGTAACTGTTTCATTGAAATTACGCTCATTGTTTTATCTCCTTATGGTTTTATTCTTCCCCATGTTTTTTCACCTTGGAACCTGTTTTTCAAAAAACAGGCACCATCCTTGGTACCGCATGGGTGCTTATTGTGCAACAGTAAGATTGTATCACAGAGTTTTTTTCATGACAAGCATTTTTTTCGCGGATTCTGCGGTTTTTTTCTGTTATTTTTGTGTTTTTCCCTGTTTATCCTTTAAAAACAGATACCAGAACGTTCCGGCGCAGATTACCGCTTCCAAAAAGATGAACATCCATGCACCTGCCGGCGCTTTTTGGGTCATCCAGGATACAAACTGGCTCCGGTAAAGTCCCCAGATATTTTCTGCCATGTGCGCAAGAACCGGGGCAAGGAGTGTTCCGCACCGCTCATAAATAAGGATCAGAAGCACACTTACCACGGCTGCATAGACAAACTGCGTCACATTGCCGTGATATGCACCGAACAGCAGACATGATGCTGCGATGCCCCAGCCGGTTCCCCAGAAATCTTTTGCCCTGCGGTAAATCATGCCGCGGAAAACAATTTCCTCTGCGGCCGCGCTCAGCACACCGACGGACAGGATCAGAAGCAGCGGGTTCTGTCCTTCATAAATCTTTGATGCCATGTCCTGATAGCCGGAAAAGATTCTGGTAAAGCCGGTCACGTTCATGACAGTATTCAGGAGATGGCCGAAGGTCATAACCAGCAGAATACAGGCGGCTGCCTCTGCCGCACTCCACCGTTTTTCCGGTTTCGGGAACATGCCTTCATCTTTTTTGTACTGTTTCCAGAGAACCGGGATCGCCGCCAGACTGCCGATTGCTGATGCAAGAACGGATGTCGCGTGCATACGCTCTTCCAGATAACCGCCGGTCGTAAACGTCATCAGGATCAGCGCCAGAAGTACGGTTGCTCCGATCAGAAACAGTTCGTACGTCAGAAGCGGTTTTAAAAGACGCCATAGCTTCCGCTGGATAGGAATTACGATTTCCTCCGTTTTTGGCTCTGTTTTCGCTGTCCTTTTTTCTTTTATATTCTCTGCTTTTTTCTCTTTCGGCGCAAAGATTCCTGTTCCACTTTCTCCTCTTGTCAGCCACGGGATACGCTCCGGCTTCATTTTTTTGATGCGGTCGCGTCTTTTCTTCTCTTCTTTCGGATCCTCCGCCAGCAGTTTCAGTTCTTCCGGTGTATCACATACCTTTGCGGCACCTGCTGCCTCGAGTTCTTCTCTTCCGCCGTACCCATACGATACGCCGACACAGAGCAGTCCGTTTTCTCTTGCCCCGATTACGTCATAGCTTCTGTCACCAACCATCACCACGTCGGAACGGCTGTCTTCTGCTCCGAGTCGGCGCAGCGTCTCTGCGATGACTTCTCCTTTGTCGGTTCTGGTTTCGTTCATTTCTGAACCGGTTACTACGGTAAAATACTTTCTGATTTCGAAATGCTCCAGGATCTGCTCCACGTATTTTTCCGGTTTGGACGATGCTACCGCCAGAATTTTTCCCTTCTCTTTCAGATACGCCAGAACCTCCGGGATTCCCTCGTATACTTCATTTTCAAAAATGCCCTCTGCCTCGTACCGCTCCCGGTATTTTGTGATGGCCTGCTGTGCTTCTTCGCAGCCAAGGCCTGCAAAATTCATGAAAGATTCCAGAAGCGGCGGCCCCACGTAACAGTTCAGTTTTTCCAGATCCGGCTCTTCGATGCCAAAGGATGCCAGCGCATACTGTACGCATCTTGTAATTCCAGGACCGGAATCGGTCAGGGTTCCGTCCAGATCAAATAATATCATATCTGACATACTCTTATTTCCTCTTTTACTTTTTTATCGTATGACATGTCTTTTATTCTAGCATATCGAAATTAGAAATACAAACAAAACCGGATCAGGCTATTTTCTGCAGAGTGCACGCAGATAGCGGGTGGTCTGATTCTGAATTTCGGCAATGGCACGAATCAGGTTCCAGAGGCGCCTCAGGGACTGCCAGAGGCGGGTTCCTTTTGGTTTCTGGCTGGTTCTTTGGCTGACAAGTGTGGAAGTTTTTGGTTTCACGTTGACTTCCCACGGTTTCATGGTTCGGACAATGCCGTCTGCGCCACGCACTTTTACAGTGATGCGGTTGTAGCCTTCGGAAAGGCTCTCGGCTTTCAGACAGATTTTGTTTTCTTTCCATTCGTATTCGGCTTCGGAGCCATTTACCATGCAGGAAAGAATTTCAGCCGTGTCGGCGGCTCCCTCGAGCAGAATTTCCGGGGTATAACCGGGATCTATTTCGACGCTGGTGTCGGCCGGGCGGATAATCAGGGGGTTCGGCGCTTCGAAATCTTCGTCTGCTATCTGTGATAATATGAAATCGGCGATGATCTGCGGCGGTATTTGAGATGGCTCCTCCCCGGCACTCTCAGATGGAGTTTCGGCAGGCGGAGGACTGCTTTCTTCTGTTTGTAACGGAATATCATCTGGATCTTGGGTCACCTCCTCGGGCGTGGCTGCAGCAACGGGCAGCTGTTCGTCTGTTTTGAGTTCTTCTTTCTCCGGAGACGATTGCCCGGGCTCCGTTTGTTCCTGCTTTTCTGTGTTTGACTTTCCGGCATCTGGCATTACGGTAGGCTCCTCTTTTTCTGGTGCTTTTGTTTCCGAGGTTTGATTTTCTGACTCTTTTTCGGTTGACGGAGATTCCTGCTTCGTTTCTTCCATATCAGGCTTTTCCGGTTCCGGATCTTCTGGCATCAAATTTTCCGTTCTGGATTTTTCTGAACCTGTATCTTCATAATCTGGTTTTTCTGTGTCCATTTCTCCAAAATCCGTTCTCTCCGAATCTGACTCTTCTGTCTCTGATTCTTTTGTATCTGTTTCTTCACATCCTTCCTCTGATTCCAATTCCCCGGAACCCATATCTCCTGCCTCCGGCAATTCTTCTGGCTTCCCCGATTCTGAATCTTCCGAAATTTCTTCCTCCTCTTCTTCCCACCTTTCCGCTGGTTCTTTCTCCGGATCCGGAATTACCGTCGGGGGAAGCATTTTTTCTTCTCCTTCTTTCTCTTTCTTTCCGGTCTCTGCCGGATCTATTTTCTCTTCCGGCGGCTCTGGTTCCTGCTCTGGTTTCTCTTCTATAGGCGGTTCTTCTTCTGACTTTTCGTCCGGCAGCAGTTCCTCCGGTCCGGCTTTCCCGTCTGCATCTGTCACATCACTGTTCTCGATGATTTCAGCTTCTAATTCCACGCTTTCCACCGCACTTGCGGCCTCGCCTGTCGTCTGCTGTGTCTCCGCGTGGACTTCGATTCCCTGGACGGCCAGGAATCCTGTCATCATTGCGCATATGGTCTTTTTTCTCATCCTGCTTCCTCCCATCTTTTTCTGATCTGCTGATAAAAAATGTCCTCCTCCATTCCCGGAATTTCTGCTGCCTCGTTGAGGTACTGTTCTGCTTTTTCCTGCATGTCGAACTGAAGTGCCAGCTCTGCGGCCCTGAGCAGATTTTTCCGCCGGTTTCCATCCTGTCTGCTGCACAGAAGCCGTTCGTAATAGAGAAAGCTCTCCTGGCACCAGTCCTGTTCTCTTTCCCCATCCCCGGATTTTCCGCCAAGATAGCACGCATCCGCCAGTCTCTGCCAGATAACCGCCTCCCACTGCCCCTCCATATTCTCGCCTGCGGCCTTTTCCAGCACTTCGATTCCTTTCCGCATGGCGTCTATGTCATTTTCACGCGCCAGTTCTTCGGAAAAACTGAAATACATTCCTGCAACAGCAAGATATCTGCGGCAGCGTTTTTCTTTTTCCGGCTCCTGCTGCGTGTCATCATAAAATTCAGCCAGCAATGGCGCCATCTGCATTTTTTCCCTTGCCGCATCATCCGCCAGACAGTATTCCACAAGTTCCTGCTCCACACGCCCCGCCTGACTGAGATGGTCTGCCTTTAAGAACGCTTCCCGCGCTTTCTGGTAGTTCGGCAGACTGCCTTCTTCCACCGGATTTCCGCAGAACCAGAGATCTCCCTGCTCCTCCCATTCGTCTGCCGCCGGAAACTGCCCCCATGGCATCCTGCTGGCAACTGCAGCCGCTCCTCCTGTCAGAAAAACAAAAATTGCAAAGATCCGCAGAGTCTTCCTGCCTTTTTGCTTTCTTTCCAGCCGCCGCAGTGCCTTTTTGACTTCTCCGGCAGACGCATACCGTTCCTCCGGCTTTTTCTGCATACACTTTTCCATCACCCGCCAGAGTCCTCTTTTCTGCCGCTTTTTCGCATGCTTCGCCATTGCCGCAAGCAGTGCGCCGAGTGCATAAAGATCAGAACGGGCGTCACACTTCCCGTCATACTGCTCCGGCGCTGCATAACCGCGGGTTCCATAACGGACTTCCACACCCGTTTCTTCTGTTCCGGCTGCACCGAAATCCACAAGGTATATTTCACCACACTCTGTTATCATCACGTTGTCCGGCTTCAGATCCCGGTAGAAAACCGGCGGGTTCTGTGCATGGAGATAACAGAGAATCCCGCTCAGGGCAATTCCCGTTTTCAGAATTTCCCGGCTGGAAAACCGTTCTCCCTTACGCATACGCTGTCCGATAGATTTTCCGTTTACAGCTTCCATCACCAGAAAGCTTTTTGTCCCACTTTCCAGAAGTTCCACCGCACAGGGAATCCCGGGATATGAAAACTTCTGTAAAAGAAACGCTTCCCGGCGCAGTTTTTTCCTGTCACATATACTTACCTTGACTGCATACCGCTTTCCGGATCCAGTTTTCTCTGCAAGATAAACGACAGACGTTGCCCCTCTTCCGAGCACTGACAGCAGGCGATACTTCCCTCCCGGAAGTTCTACTTTTCCAATGATCCCGCCTCCTCTTTTTACGTCAAAGTGTTTGTCAGTCCGATATTCTGTTTTTGTACATGGATATAAATTGAGCCGAATGGCTCTTCGATAGAGTAATATAGAATCGATTTTTCAGGACGAATGTCCAAGCGGATGAAAAATCGTGATGTAAGTATAACACAACAGCCGCCGTTTCCGCAAGAACTACAGAAGCCGACGGCTGCCAAAAAAATCGCCTGTTTTTTATCTATTTTTTCCCTCTTGACGAATCTTACATCCGTTCCGGTGCCGAGAATCCCAGCAGGTCGATGCAGGTCTCAAGTACCTCGCGGACAAGATCCAGCAGTGCCAGGTAAGATGCTTTTCTTGCCTCATCCTGCTCACTTAAGATCTTGGTCTCGTGGTAGAAATGGTTGAACTCGTTTGCAAGCTCGTAGATATAAGCACAGATCTTATGCGGTGCTTTCTCCTCGAATGCGTTCTCCACAACGCCGTTGAAACGGGATACGGAAAGCATCAGAGCTTTCTCGCTGTCGCTCTTCGGTGCCAGAAGTGCGCCTTTCTTCAGTTCATTTCCCTCTTCTTTATATTTTCCGAGGATGGATTTTGTACGAACGATCGTGTACAGGATGTACGGACCGGTGTTTCCCTCGAAGGAAGTAAATCTCTCAACATCGAATACATAATCTTTCGATGCCTGGTTGGACAGGTCACCGTATTTAATAGCAGACAGTCCGACAATCTGTGCCGTTCCTCTTGCATCCGTATCTTTTACGCTGCGGTTCTCCACGATCTTCTGATACATCTCATCGTTGATCTCGCCGATCAGACGCTCCAGACGCATAACGCCGCCCTCACGGGTCTTGAACGGTTTTCCATCTTTTCCGTTCATGGTACCAAAGCCGATAAAGGAAAGAACGGTATCATCATTCACCAGTTTTGCTTTTCTTGCACAGCGGAAACACTGTACGAAGTGAAGCTCCTGACGTTTGTCTGCCAGATAGCAGATCTCGTCCGGCTTGTACAGTTTCATACGCTGGATGATGGTTGCCAGGTCTGTCGTATCATACAGAGCTGCTCCATCGGATTTTAAGATCATGCACGGCGGGATCTCTTTTGTGTCTGTCTCTTCTTTGACATCAACAACGAGTGCGCCCTGGTCATAATGTGCATAACCATTGTCTTTCAGGTAATCTACCATGTCCGGAATGTACTCCTGTGCATCGGACTCACCCATCCACAGATCGAAATGAACGTCGAGGTTTCCATAGTTCTTTTTCAGATCGGCAACAGAAACGTTCATAATGTGTTTCCAGATCGCACGATATCCTCTTCTGCCCTGCTGCAGCTCTCTCGTTGCCTCGAGTGCACGTTTCTTATAGTCCTCGTCCTCTTTCGATTTGCCGCTTGCGCAAGGATAAATCTCCTCGAGCTCGCTGATCGTAAACGGTGCTTCCTCCGGGTACTCTCCCGTAAAGGACTCATCAAAATAAACAAGCTCCGGATGGCGCTCCTGCAGCTCGGTGATGATCAGTCCCATCTGCAGACCCCAGTCTCCAAGATGAACGTCACCGATCATGTTGTGGCCCATGAAGCGTCCCATACGCTTGATGCTCTCGCCGATGATCGCAGAACGGAGATGGCCGACGTGAAGCGGTTTTGCCACGTTTGCTCCGCCGTAATCTACGATGATGGTTTTCGGATTTTTTGCTTTCTCTACAGAAAGATCTTCGTCGTTCTGCATTTTGGAAAGATAATCTGCCAGAAATTCCGGGTTGATTTTCAGGTTGATGAATCCCGGTTTTACTGCTTCAATTTCACCGATCACGCTGTGATCGGTCACTTTTTCTACAACTGCTTCAGCCAGCTGGATCGGTGCTTTGTGGTATGCTTTTGCAGCTGCCATTGCGCCGTTGCACTGGTATTCGCACAGATCCGGGCGGTTGGAAACGGAAACCCTTGCATAGGACGGGTCCATCTCCGCAGCGGTAAAGGCTTTTACCAGCTCTTCCTGGATAAGATCGATCAGTTTTTTCATAATGTTTCCCTCATTTTCTTCTTTACTGCAGAATCATCTGTTCTGCGTTTTGTTTCCGCGCGCTGCGCCGGGCTTCTTCCTCTTCTTTGATGCCGCTTTTCTGATAACAGTACTGGATGATATCTCTTCTTCGGATGATGCCGATGAAGATTCCCTCGTCATCCACAACTGGAACGAAATTCTGCCGCATGGACATCTCGATCAGGTCCTCGATGTTGCTGTTGATGTTGACGGACTCATAATTCCACCGTTTCGGAACCTGCCAGAGCGGGATATCCTCTGCTTCATGGTAATTCAGCAGATACCGTTCTTTTATGATGCGGAGCAGATCTCCTTCTGTCAGTGTTCCCACGTAGCAGCCCTTTTTGTTCAGTACCGGAACCGCCGTGTATTTATGATATTCGATCTTCTCGATGGCCTGCCGAAGTGAGCAGTCGTCATACAGATAAGCCGTTTCACTTTTCGGTGTGATAAAAAACAAAATATTCATTCGCGTATACTCCTTTTCGTTGGTCATACTCTTGTTTGATTATACCATAAACGAATGTGAAATGTCTTTGAATCTTTCTTATATTTTCATAAACATACCGAATCCGAAACTCGAATGCCTCTTTGCTGCGCCGCAAATTGCGCTTATTTTCCAGTATAACCGACTTTCCGCAAAAAGTAAAGATCTTAAGTTTCATCCGCACACGCCGCACAAAAAATCCGCACGGATCCAGCACCTACGCTGTACCCGCACGGATTTTTCAACTCTTTTTTGTTCTATTCTCTTCGCAGCGCATCGATCGGATTCAGGTTCGCTGCTTTTACCGACGGCAGCAGTCCGAATACGATACCGATCACCATGGAGAAGACCACGGAGAAAATGATTGCCGGAATACTGATCGCCACAGGCGTCTGCGATACCCTCGAAATCACCTGTGCCATGATAATGCCGCCCAGCACGCCGAGCAGTCCGCCGATGCTGGTGAGCACCGCCGCCTCGGTCAGGAACTGGAACAGAATTCTGCGTTTTCTTGCTCCGATCGCCTTTTTCAGGCCGATCTCGCTTGTACGTTCCGTTACAGATACCAGCATAATATTCATAACACCGATACCGCCGACCAGAAGCGAAATGCTCGCGATCCAGATCAGCTGCTGGTTCGTGCTCTGGCCTAACTCCTGCAGACTCTTTGCTTTCTCCAGCAGATCCTCTGCCTGATAGGAAAGAGAATCAGTTGTATTGGTCACGGATTCGTTCATGATATCCGCTGTTGTCTTTCCCACCGTGCTCATATCCTCGGTCGTTTTTGCCATCACAACGGCATTTTCCGGTTCATCATACTGGAATACGATCGGCCAGCAGACATCCGGCATCAGCACCAGCGGATAGGATTCCTGATTGTACGTATAGTAGTCATCTCTGGAATTGATGACCGGCTGGAACGAATCGGCTTTTTTGATCACGCCGATCACCGTGAACGGCTCTCCCATGATCTCGATCGTTTTGCCGACCGGCGACTCATCCGGGAAGAGTGTCAGCACTGCGGTATCGTCGAGGAGGACAACTTTGTGGGTCTTCGAGAAATCGCTCTCCACAAAGCCGCGTCCCTGATAAATCTGATATCCGCACGTCGACAGATAATTTTCATCCACGCCAAGCGCCTTCGCACTGTCCAGTGTTGTGTTTCCTTTTGCGATGCCGCTCACATACGTTCTTTCGGTGTAAAACGATGCATTTTCCACCTGATCCTGCTCGCGGATCCGCTTTTTCTGATCATCGGACAGTTTCGACACGCCGCTTGGCAGTCCGTTGTCCATCCAGTAATCACCGTCGCCCTGCTTTAAGCTGACGGTCACGTTGTTGTTTCCAGCTCCGATCAGGTTCTGTTTGATCTGCTCATTCGTTCCCTTGATCGTGGAGACAATTGAGATGATCGACGCAATTCCGATGATAATACCCAGCATCGTCAGGAATGAACGCATTTTGTGTGACCAGATTCCCTGAAAGGAAAGTCTTACATTTTCTAACATAATGCGCCTCCTTAACTGTTGTAATAATCCGATGAACTGGATTCCTTCGTGTCTGCGCCTTCCACCACGGTTTTGCCGTACGGAAATGCAATGTAATCCTCTTCGGAAAGACCGCTCTTCACTTCGTAATAACTGCCCCACAGAAGTTTTCCGGTTACCACATTCTGTTTCTTTAATTTATCATTTTCATCCCGGATATAAACGAATTTCTGTCCGTTTTCCTCGCGAATGAATTCTTTGCTGACGTACAGGCCGTTGCCGTTTTCTACATCGTTTCCGACAGTGATTGCAATCTCGATCCAGTCACCGTTTTCAAAACCTTCTCCGCCTTCCGGGATAACGGCTGTGAACGGATAGAAGGAGGCTGGTGTCTCGCTGTACGACATGTAGCTTGTTGTCGGGTACGGAGAAATCTCGGTTACGGTTGCCGCTGCAAAAGCACCCGAAGACCAGGAAGTCACGTTAAGTTCATCGCCGACTTTTACCTGATCGAGATACGTCTCGCTTAAGTAGCCGCGCACGTACAGACCTTCGTTTCCACTGACCTGGATAAAGGCGCTTCCGTCGTTGGACGGGTTTTCTGCATTTCCAACCTTCTTTACCACACCGCTGATCGTCGCTTTTACGGTCTGGGAATCCAGGGATTTCTGCGTATTTTTGACTTTGAGTTCCTCTTCCTTCTGATCCAGCTTCAGATTACGGATCTGGCTTTCTTTTTCGCTGATGGCTTTTTTCAACTCATCTTTTGTGTAGGTCATCTGGGTATCATCACCGGAAGAAGTATTGTTATTTGCGCTGCTTCCTGTGGATGATGTAAAGAGGGACTGTACCGATGCTTTTTCACCGTAGAATACGGTTTTTGCTGTCGTCTGCACTGCTTCCGGCGCATCTTCGCTCTGCGGTTCCGCTTCCGGTTCTGCCGGGGCTTCAGTCGGCGTCGGCGTTTCCGTCGGAACTGGGGTCTCGCTCGGCACCGGAGTTTCTGTTGGAACCGGCTCTGTGGTCGGAATCGGTGTTGTACTTGGTTCCGGGCTGACGGTCGGCTCTGGAGTTACACTCGGTCCCGGCGTAACGCTCGGGGTCGGAGTTACACTTGGTGTCGGGGTAATCGTTCCTTCTTTTACCGCCACATTTGCAGTGCTGACTGCCATGGAAGTACCCTTGTCATTTTTCGCTGTCACTTCTACTGTATAGATTCCGGCATCCTCTTTTGTGATGTTTTCTTTTGTGTAAGTATCCTTAAAATCTCCGTCGATTGTCTTTCCGTTGTGTTTCCAGACGTATGTGTAAGTGCCATCCGTTTCGGTGTTTTCTGTGGAATCGTCTGCCTCACCGCTTCCATTTCCGGCTTCACCCGGCTGTGTCACATCGTCCTCGGACGGACTCTCGGTTCTATCATCCGTTTTATCGTCTGCTTTCTCATCCGGCTTCTCTTCGGTATCTTTCTTCTCATTGATTCCGATTTTCAGCTTCAGCTCGCCGCCCTCTGCCACCTCTGTGTTGGCAAGCGGCGTGGTGATTTTTATTTCCGGTGCATCCGCCGATTCGGATTCTTTCAGACTCAGGACTGCTTCATACGAAGTCTCGTATACTTTCGCAATCTTCGTTCCATCCTGCTCCCACACGGTTTCCAGCGCCTCTGCGGCTTTGTTTTCCTCATGAATCTCCAGGCGGAACCAGTATCCTTCGCTGTCCTCTTCTTTTTTCGTTCCCTTTTCATCCGCGTATCCTGCCATCTGATTCAGGAATCCGCCTGTCAGGACTGTTCCCGGTGCGCAGAGATAGGTGTATGGGTCTTCCTGCGTTCCTTCTCCTTTGTATGGTTTGGAACCAAATACAAGCTTATTCGTACTGCTGTACAGAACAGCATCCTCGTACGTCGGCTCCGGTTCTGGGGTCGGAATCGGTTCGTCCGGGAAATCCGGATCGATGGGTTCATCTGGAAAATCCGGGAAATCCGGCTCCACCGGATTCAGCGGCGTATCCGATACCGGTTTTGTCTTTTTCAGCTTTTCCAGTTCTTTTTCACTCTGCTGGATTTTCAGCTTTGTCTGTGCAAGCTGTAACTGCTGCGTTTCCAGATCCAGCTCGATCATGCTGGTATCGTATGTCATCAGCGTGTCTCCGGCATTTACCACATCGCCCTCTTTGACGAGAACCTGGGAAATGGTCTGGCTGTCGGAAAGATAGATGTTCTGGGAAGCCGTCGAGGTGATCTGGCCTTCCATGTTCATGCTGTCTCCCCAGTAACCACTCGTAAAGTCACTGACCGGATACACTTTTACGGTCGTCTTCTGCGCTTGGCGGATGCCGTAATAACCGCCGACACTGGCACCGCCCACGGCAACTGCGGTCACAACTGCAATCGCGGCTTTCTTTGCGGCTTTTCCTTTTTTCATGTTTCGGCCACCTCCTTCGATTTCATCATTCCGTCGCGGATCTCCACGGTGCGCTGTGCCATCGATGCGATCTCCGCGTCATGTGTAATCATCAAGATGCTGACGCCCTCGTCGTTCAGGCTCTGGAACAGCTCCATGACCTGCTCGCCGGAATGGGAGTCGAGCGCTCCGGTCGGCTCATCAGCCAGCAGAATTTTCGGATGGTTGACAATCGCTCTTGCAATCGCCACACGCTGTTTCTGTCCGCCGGAGAGCTGGGTCGGTTTGAAACTCATACGGTCGCCGAGCCCCACCCGCTCGAGGGCAATCGCTGCCCGCTCTCTTCTCTCTTTTTTCGGCACGCCCGCGTACGTCAACGGCAGGCATACATTTTCCATTGCGCTCTGTCTTGCAAGGAGTTGGAAGTTCTGGAAGACAAAGCCGATTTTCTGCAGGCGGATGTCCGACATCTGATTGTCACTGCATTTGCTGATGTCCTGTCCGTCGAGGATCAACCGTCCGCTCGTCGCCTGGTCGAGGCAGCCGACAATATTCATCAGTGTTGTTTTTCCGGAACCGGAAGGACCCATGATCGCAACGTACTCGCCTTCTTCCATGGAGAAGTTGATGTTTTTCAGAACCGGAACCGGGATTTTGCCCTGCATATATTCTTTACAGATATTCTCTAATTCCAGAATCACGGCTGCACCTCCCCGTCATCTGCTGATCCGGCTTCCTGTGTGTCTGCCGGTTCTGCCTCACCATTGTCGGCGCCGCCGATCACGTTCGTTGTATCTTCCTCACCGCTGTACTCTGCGCCGTCCATGGTATTGTCAACCATGCCGTTTTCATCCTGCGTCATACCGTCGTCGACCATTCCATCATCGTTGTCAAGCATACCGTCATCCTCGCCGCCGGCCGGATTGCTCTGTCCCAGTGATCCGTCGGTGCTGACTACGGTCTTCATCCCTTCTTCCAGACCGTCCTCCGGGAAGGTGATTGCATCATCTTCTGCAAGGCCGTCGGTGATCTGATATTCCATCATATTTTCATCGTGTGTTCCAAGGGTTACACTTCGTTTTTCCAGTTTGCCTTTTCCATTATCGGCCCAGACGTAAGGATTGCTGTCGACATCGTTGATAAAGGAGTCAGACAGCCAGATTCCTGTTTTGACTTCCTGCTGGCCGACATCCGGCTCTACGTAAACGTGCTGACCGAGCATCAGGCCGTTCGTTCCATCGAGCTGTACATAAAACGGATAGTTGCTTGACTGCGTCATACCGTCTCCCGAACTGCTGTAAACGTTATTGTTTCCTGTCCGTGCATTTTCCCGATCAATCTTTGTCACGGTTCCGGTCCAGGTCTGATTCTCATCTACACGAGAATGCACGATCACCTTGCTTCCTTCCGTAATCGAACCATCGCTCATATTCTGTTCATTGATCTGGCCTTTTACACGGAAATTTCCCGTTGCAAGAACAGTCAGGAAGGAATTGTCGGAGCTGTCACCGGAGTAAGCGCCGGCGCTGCTGTCATCGTTGTTGATTGATTTTACAACACCGGCGATTTCGCTGATCACGGTCGCATTGGTGATGTTATCGTTTAATTTATCAATCTCCGCCTGTTTTGATTTTCCTTCATATTCTTTTTTCTTTAAATCCAGCTCCGCTTCCTGAATTTCCAGTGTGATGCTTGCCTGCTGGTCTTTTGATGCCTGCTTTTTGTCTTTGTAAAGCTGGTTGATATTGGTATTCATACTTGAAAGTTCATTGTTTATGCGTTCCAGATCCAGCTGCGCCTGCTCGAGGTCACTCTGGAATTTCTCGGTATCGTAGGAGAACAGCGGTGTTCCGACCTGAACCTCCTGACCGACTTCCACATAAACTTCCTTTACCTTTTTCTCGCTGTTTTTCTCTACCTTCCAGGTATTTTCCGACTCCACAACACCGGCATAGCGGTTTTCCATTCCATTTCCGGTTCCCAGATTGGTCAGGGCTTTTACAGTATTGACATAGACGACGTTATCGTCCTCTTTTGTACTGTTTCCAAGGAAATGCCATGTCACTCCCCCTCCGGCCGCCGCCAGCACTGCGACTGCACACACAATCGCGATTACTTTTTTCTTCATACGCTTCCTCCCACTTTTCTATTTTTGCAAAGAATTTTTCAGTTCTCCCAAGTTAGCTCTATCGTATCACATTTTGTTTTTTGTTTTCTTACTTTTTCCTTACTCTTTTTTAAGCAAATACTGGCTTTTTTCTGAAAATAGATTTTTGTTTTTGTCATTAAAAACCTGCCTCCGTGTTTATGACGGAAAGCAGGTTTTCTTTCGAATCTGTTAGATTTTATTTTTTATGCTACAAGTTTCATCTCCCGCAGAATGCGGTATACGAGATAACAGATCAGCGCTGCACAGACCAGTTTGAACAGAAGCGGAACGACGGCGAACACGATTTTAAATCCAAGCCAGATCACGCCGATCGGGAGAAGAATAGTGGCGCATGCGCCGAGGACTTTTCCTCCAAATTTCAGCAGCAGTCCGACGATCCCAAATAAAATTCCAATTCCGCAGAGCAGACCAAAACAGGTTGCCAGCATGACTAATGTAACTAACATCGTGATCCCTCCTTGTCTTTTTCTCTATGTGTTCCACTTGCTGTGGATGTTTCCGTATCTTTCTTACAAACCATATTGTAGCACTTTTTTCCAGCAAAACAACGGGGAAGACGTGGAAGAATTTCTTAAGTTTTTCTTTACACTGATCGAGTGAAACCTAAAAAAGGACAGACAACGCTGCACTTCTGCAAAATTGTCTGTCCTGTAAATTACAAAATTTTCTTTACTCTTCTGTTGTCTCTTCCTCAGCCTGCGGCTCAACCTCAAGACCAAGCTCTTCCAGCTGTACTGCGTCAACCGGTGACGGAGCCTCGGTCATCAGACAGGAAGCATCTTTTACCTTCGGGAATGCGATGACGTCGCGGATGCTGTCCTCTTTTGCCATCAGCATAACGAGACGGTCCAGTCCGTAAGCCAGTCCGGCGTGAGGCGGAACTCCGTATTTGAAAGCATCCAGAAGGAAACCAAATCGCTCATGTGCCTGTTCCTTTGTGAAACCAAGCATCTCAAACATCTTCTCCTGCACATCGTTCTGGTGAATACGAACACTTCCTCCGCCGATCTCGGTACCGTTCAGGACGATATCGTAAGCTTTTGCACGAACTGCGCCCGGATCGGTATCCAGAAGCGGCAGATCCTCGTCCATCGGCATGGTGAACGGGTGATGCATTGCGGTGAAACGGTTCTCCTCATCGGACCACTCCAGAAGCGGGAACTCGGTAATCCATACGAAACGGTACTCGTTCTTGTCGAGCAGTCCCATCTGCTCTGCCAGTTCCAGACGAAGTGCGCCAAGAACGTTCCAAACAATCTTGTTGCGGTCTGCTGCGAAGAGAAGAAGGTCTCCAGCCTGTCCGTCCATGGCTTTGATGAGGGCTTCCATCTGCTCCTCTGTCATAAATTTGGAGAAGGAAGATTTCCAGCTTCCATCCTCATGGATTGCAATGTATGCAAGACCTTTTGCACCGTAACCTTTCGCAAACTCAACGAGCTTGTCGATTTTCTTTCTCGGCATTGCGCCCTGTCCCTTTGCGTTAATACCGCGGACAGAACCGCCGTTTTCAAGTGCGCCCTTAAATACAACGAACTCGGTATCTTTTACGGTCTCGGAAACATCAACCAGCTCCATACCGAAACGCAGGTCCGGTTTGTCGGAACCGAAACGGTTCATAGCCTCTTTCCAGGTCATTCTCTGGATCGGGAGCTGTACCTCAACGCCGAGCACCTCTTTGAACAGGTGTGCCAGCAGTCTCTCATTGACATCGATAACATCATCTACATCAACGAAAGCAAGCTCCATATCGATCTGGGTGAACTCCGGCTGACGGTCAGCACGCAGGTCCTCGTCACGGAAACATTTTACGATCTGGATATAACGGTCATAGCCGGAGCACATCAGAAGCTGTTTGAACAGCTGCGGAGACTGCGGCAGTGCGTAGAAGCTGCCTGGATGAACACGGCTCGGTACCAGGTAATCTCTGGCGCCTTCCGGTGTGGATTTCGTCAGCATCGGGGTTTCGATCTCAAGGAAGCCTTCTTTGGACATGAACTCACGGGTGAGCATTGCCACTTTGCTTCTCATGATCAGGTTTCTCTGGATGTCCGGGCGGCGCAGATCCAGGTAACGGTATTTCAGACGGAGCTCTTCTCTCGTCTTGGAATCCTCCTCGATCGGGAACGGCGGGGTTTCTGCCTCGGAAAGAATGCGTAAGGACTCAGCCTTTACTTCGAGCTCTCCTGTTGCCAGATTTTCATTGACAGCACCGGAGCGGGCCATAACTTCACCTTCTACGGCGATGACGAACTCGCTGCGCAGTTTTGCTGCTTTCTCAAAACCTTCCTCACTGATCGGGCCGTTCTCAAAGATAATCTGCATAATACCGCTTCTGTCACGCAGATCGACGAAAATAATTCCGCCTTTATTACGGCTCTTCTGTACCCAGCCCATCAGGGTTACTTTTTTTCCGATATCTGCTTTTGTGACTTCCGCACAGCGGCAGGTTCTCTTCAGGCCTTTCATGGATTCAGCCATTTTCTTGTTCCTCCTATTTGGAACTGCGGACACAAAGAATCTGCATCCGCAGCACATCGTTTTTTCATGCGATTACTATTATTGGATATTCCTTACATTTTGTCAACAAAAAATTCTTCGATCTCAGTGTAGCCCTCGCTGGCAAGCTGCTCTTTCTGGAATTTCTTGTTCTTCTTCATCACGGCGATGTTGATGGCCGTGCCTTCACTTCTCTCTTTTGTCGCCTGCTGAATGATCTTCTGCATTCCCTCTGCCGGCATGTTTTTCTCGATCAGGTACGCTTTTTTCTTCTGTGCGCCCGGGATCTGGTAATCTCTCTCAAGCAGAAGCATAACGATACGCTCAAATCCGATGGAGAATCCGCATGCGCAGGTCTGGTTTCCGGTGAATTTTCCGATCATTTCATCGTAGCGTCCGCCGCCTCCGACAGATCCGCCGTACTCATCCATAGCGATCTCGAAGATCGGTCCGGTGTAGTAGGACATTCCGCGCACCAGAGTCGGATCGAAAGCGATCTTGAATTCTGCGGTCTTCACGGCATTGACACTGTCGATGATGGTCTTCAGGCCGTCTGCGTACTCTTTGTCAAGGAATCCCTCGAGTTTCTCACGGCAGTACTCTACGCCTGCGGTATCCGGGGTGATCTCCTCGAACATTTTCAGGTATTTCTCTACGGACTCTTTTGCAAAGCCGGCTTCCTCGAGCTCTTTGGCAACGCCCTCAAAACCGATTTTATCCATCTTATCGAGGATAATAAATACGGTGTCATAGGACTCCTCCGGGAATCCGCTGTAGGCTGCCATTGCTTTTAAGATGCGGCGGTCATTGATACGGATCGTAAAGTTCTTGAAGTCCAGTTTTCCAAGCAGTGTGGTGGTAGCAAGGATCAGCTCAATCTCTGCGAGGTTGGTCGGCTCGCCGAGGATATCGATATCGCACTGCATGAACTGGCGGTATCTTCCTCTCTGCGGACGGTCTGCACGCCATACATTTCCCATCTGAAGTGCTTTGAACGGGGACGGAAGCTCGTTTGCGTTGTTGGAATAGTAACGGCAGAGCGGAACGGTCAGGTCATAACGCAGGCCGCTGTCTACGAGATCGTTTTCTTTCTCAGCGTTCTCGAGTTTCAGCTTCTCTCCTCTTTTTAAGATCTTGAAAATCAGTTTCTCATTCTCGCCGCCCTGTTTGCTGTTCAGGTTTTCGATGTGCTCCACGCATGGGGTCTCCATGGAGGTAAAGCCGAAGGTTCCGTAAGTTTCCTTGATCAGACGGATCACGTAGTCACGGATTGCCATTTCTTTCGGTAAAATATCTTTCATTCCGGTAACCGGTTTCTTCTTTAATGCCATTTTCTGTTTTCTCCTTTATGATTTCCCGGATCAATTCATCAACATCAGAAAGCTCGATCGCTTTCCGGCTGCCGCTGTGGATCACTCTCTGAAATGCCAGGAACATTTTCAGATCGAAATTTTTGACTTCTTCTGTCATAAGCTCCATCGCCTGTTCCCGCGTAAACGCACTCCGGTACGGGCGGTCGGAGGTCAGCGCGCAGTACACATCACAGATGCGTAAGATACGCGCCCCAAACGGAATCTTTTCTCCCGCCAGATTGGCCGGATACCCGGTTCCGTCATAATTTTCATGGTGATACAGAATACTCTCCAGCACAAAATCGGAGTAGCCGCGTCCCTGCAGGAGTTCATAGCCCAGTGTGGAATGGGTCCGCACAAAGCGCATCTCCTCGACAACGAGCGTATCCTGTTCTTCTACGTAATTCTCCAGTACAATCTTTCCGATATCGTGGAGAACGCCCGCTTTTGCAAGCTCATAGCAGATTTCTTTCTCATACCCCAGTTCCCGCGCAAGATCGTAAGCTAAATTGCTCACTTCCATGCCATGGATGAGCTGCTCGGTCAGGGTATAGCGCAGCATGTGAAGCTGCTGACTGGAATTTTCTTTCATTTTGGCAGATACTTCTCCATTCCGATACGCTTTCTCTCGATCATTTCATCGATACGCTCCACGTAGTTTTTCAGATCCTTCACGTTCTCCACCCGCTCAATGCGCTCTCCGTGTTCAAACACGAATTTCGTGGACGCTCCGGCTCCCGCGGCCAGAATGGACTGTTTTTCCTCCATAATGAGGATGTTGTAGATGCCTGCTTTTCCTTCACGGGAGTAGCCGACATTCTCAAAGTTACCCGCCATATTTTTCTGGCGGTACATGTAATACGGTCCCATCTCCATGCGGTGTGCGCTGTCCATCGTCATTTTCATGATCTCGGCAGAGTTTTCAAACGAGATCTCCTGATATTTGTCTTTGAACAGGTTGAGTCTCGTTGCACGCTTTAACGCAAGGGAATGGACGGTCAGGGAATCCGGATTCAGCGCTTCCACTTTTTCCAACGTATGCGCCACTTTTTCCTTGTCCTCGCCCGGCAGACCGACGATCAGATCCATGTTGATGTTGTCAAATCCAAGGGAACGCGCCATGCGGAACTTCTCCTCGATCTCCTCCACGGTATGGTGGCGTCCGATCAGATCCAGCGTTTCCTGGTTCATGGTCTGTGGATTGATCGAAATACGGGTGACCGGGAATTTGCGGATGGCTTTTAAAACCTCCTCATTGATCGTATCCGGCCGTCCTGCCTCCACGGTGAACTCCTGCACCTGCTCCATCGGGAAGAGCTCTGTCACTTTCGTGAGCAGGCGCTCCATCTGTGCCGCATTCAGCGTGGTCGGCGTACCGCCTCCGATGTAGATCGTATCAAGGGTGTAATCCTTCATGTTCTCACTAATAAAGATCAGTTCTTTGATCAGTGCATCGAGATACGGATCTACCATATGCTCCCAGCGGCTTAACACATGGGAGCCGAAGGAACAGTACAGGCAGATGCTCGGACAGAACGGGATGCCGATGTACAGGCTGTAACCGTGTTCGTAGTCGATCGTCTTTAAAATGTCCTTTTCCCGGTTGGCAATCGTGATCGCAAGTGCCGTCTTTTCCGGGCTGGTGTAGTAAGTTTCGCGCATGTATTTCGCAATCTCTACATTTTTTTTACCCTCTTCAAGCATCTTCATCGGAATTTTCGTCGGACGGATGCCGGTGAGATCGCCCCATGGAAGTTCTTTGCCGCTCACTTCGGAAAGCGTGCGGTATACCATCCGTTTCAGGACATTTTTCGTTTCATGGCGGTCTTTTTCATATTCCACCGCCTCACACTGCGAAGCGAGCGTCTCATGTTTCTCGTCTGCAATCGAAAAACAGATCTGATCCGCCTCGTATGTGATCGTATCATAGTATGCAAATTCCCCGTCCAGCGCCCCATCCTCTTCGTACCATGAGGTAATCTCACAGCCCGGATAGAATGCCTTGATCAGAGAATACACATCGTATTCAAAATCTTTTCTGTTAAAACAAAGGCTGATATTAAGCAAGGGGATTGTACCTCTTTTCATGTTCAATCGTAGTTTCATCGTTGTGGCCCGGATACACGGTCACATCCCCGGGAAGCTCTTTTAACAGGCGCTTGACCGACGCGATCAGCTCTCTGCCGGAGGATGTCGGGAAGTCGTATCTTCCGTAGGACTCGCAGAACAGCGTATCACCGGAAAAAAGTGCTTTCTCTGCCGGAATATAGTAGCAGACACCGCCTGCCGTGTGCCCCGGTGTCGCAAGAACGTGGATTTCAAAATCTGCGAGATGCAGCACATCGCCCTCTTTTACGGTTTTGTCCGCTTGCATCGTGTACGGTTTGCTCCAGAGCCCGGAAAGATTTTCCTTTGGATTCCCCAGCAGGTGCTGCTCTTTTTCATGGACATAGACCGGGATATGGTATTTTTTCCGCAGCGCATCCGCTGCCAGCATATGGTCGAAATGGCCATGGGTCAGCAGAATGGCCTCCGGGTCGCCGTCGATCTCATCGATCTGGCGTTCAATCTCCAGCGGCGAATCGCCCGGGTCCACGATCAGCACCTTCTGGCTGTCCGGATTTTCCACAACATAGCAGTTTGTCGAGAGCATTCCAAGTGCCCGGTAATTTACCTTTATCATACGCTTTTCTCCTTTTTATCCTCTCGATCTCTGAATATCGATCACGCTCTCCACCTGGCGCACCTTCTCGATGATGCTGTTCAGTTCTTCGTTATTGTGCACGTCGAACGTCACATCGATGGAAGCCGTTCCCTGCTTGCTCGTTCTCACGTTCATCGCCGCAAGGTCGATCTTCCGCTCGGTAAAGATCTTGGAGATATCCACCAGAAGACCGGTACGGTTGTTTGCGTAAACGCTGATCTCCACGGTATAGAGAGAGCCGCCGTTGTCCTCTGCCTGCCATTCAGCATCAATGAGGCGCGCCCGCTCAGATTCCGGCAGATTCAGGACATTGACACAGTCGGTGCGGTGAATGGTCACGCCGCGTCCTCTTGTGACAAAGCCCACGATCTCATCGCCCGGGATCGGATTGCAGCATTTGGAGAAGCGAACTGCCACATCGTGGATACCGCGCACGACGATGCCGCCCTTGCTCTTTCCAACCGGCAGAACTTTCTCTCCGGATGCCGCCTCGAGCACCTGCTCGTCGGTGATCTCTTTTTTATGCTGCTTTTCGTACGTCTCAATCAGCTTGTTGAGGACCTGGCCCTCTTTTAAGCCGCCGTGGCCGATGGCCGCAAGAACGGAATCCCAGTCGCGGAAGCCGTACTTTCTCATGACAGCCTCTTCGTACATCGGTTTCGTATAGATTCCAAGATTTTTGCCCTTCAGCTTTGCATAGTTGGTGAGCATTTCCTTGCCTTTGACGATGTTGTCCGTCTTGTTCTGCTGGCGGAACCACTGGTTGATGCGGCTCTTTGCCTGGGAACTCTTCGCAATTTTCAGCCAGTCGCGGCTCGGTCCCTTGGAGTTCTGCGAGGTGATGATCTCGACGCGGTCTCCGTTGTGAAGTTCCGTCTCGATCGGCACGAGTTTTCCGTTGACCCTCGCTCCGACCATCTTGTTGCCGACCGCACTGTGGACGGAGTAAGCAAAGTCGATGGCACAGGAGCCGACCGGAAGCGTTTTGACATCGCCCGCCGGGCTGAAACAGTAAACATTGTCGGCAAACAGGTCGAGATCGCTCTTTAAGAGGTTCATGAACTCATGGTTGTCCGCCATGTCCTGCTGCCACTCCAGAATCTGGCGCAGCCAGGTCAGTTTTTCCTCTTCCTGCTCCGGTCCCGGTTTCTTGCCGTCGGAGGCCTCTTTGTATTTCCAGTGTGCAGCGATACCGTATTCTGCAATCCGGTGCATCTCATAAGTACGGATCTGAATCTCAAACGGCTGTCCGTTCGGTCCGATCAGGGTTGTATGCAGGGACTGGTAACGGTTTGGCTTCGGCATCGCAATGTAATCTTTGAAACGGCCCGGGATCGGCGTGTACATTTCATGGATAACACCGAGCGCTGCATAGCAGTCTTTGACGGATTCCACGATGATGCGGACCGCAAAGAGGTCATAGATCTGATCCAGCGTCTTGTGCTGGTTGACCATCTTTTTGTAGATGCTGAAAAAGTGCTTGATTCGTCCGTTGACATCTGCCTCAATGCCGGCCTGGTGGATATGACGGGTCACCTCTTTTACGATCGCATCGACAAACTCCTGCCGCTGCTCCCGCTTCATGCTGACCTTCTGCACCAGTTCATAGTACGCATCCGGCTCCAGATATTTCAGAGAAAGGTCATCGAGTTCGACCTTGATCTTGGAAATACCGAGGCGCTGTGCGATCGGGGCATAGATATCCATCGTCTCACGCGCTTTTTTCTTCTGCGTCTCCGGCGACCAGTACTGTGCGGTCCGCATGTTGTGCAGACGGTCCGCCAATTTTACCAGAATAACGCGGATATCCTTTGCCATCGCAAGGAACATCTTTCTCAGGTTTTCTGCCTGCTCCTCGACCTTATCCGCAGAATATTTCAGCTGTGCCAGCTTCGTGACACCGCTTACAATCAGGGACACCTCCGGGCCGAACTCCTCGGTCAGCTCTTCTTCGGTCATGACGGTATCTTCGACAACGTCGTGCAGAAGACCTGCCGCGATCGACTCCTTGTCGAGCTCCAGATCTGCCAGGATAATTGCCACACAGAGCGGATGGATGATGTACGGTTCCCCGCTCTTTCTTTTCTGGTCCTTATGTGCATCCGCTGCCACGCGGTATGCTTTTTCGATCAGGGAAATATCGTCCGATGGATGATATTTTTTCACAGAAGCGATCAATTCCCCGTATAATTCCTCCGGACTTGTAAAATCGTCCGTCTTGCGGATTCTGGCTTCTGCCGCCGCCACATCCTTCTTTAATTCTTCTTCACTGATTCTTTTCTCTTCTTCCATATGTATCCTCCGCTCTCATGATTAACCCCTGCGTTTCGTTGGATACGTTATTTGCCATCGTAACGGATGACAGATTTTACATCATATTTTGCCAGTTTTTCGCGTCCTTTTAAGCCGGCAAGCTCCATCAGGAACACGATTCTGGTTACTTCGCCGCCGAGGCGCTCGATCATTTTTGCACAGGCTTCCACGGTACCGCCGGTTGCAATCAGGTCGTCGATGATGACTACCTTCTGGCCCGGTTTGATGGAGTCTTTGTGCATCTCGATCGTTGCGCTGCCGTACTCCAGGTCATAGCTCTCCTCGACGGTCTCCAGAGGAAGTTTTCCTTTTTTACGGATCGGCACGAACGGTTTGTGCAGATTGTAAGCAATCGGCATACCGAAAATGAAGCCGCGGGACTCGGTTCCGCAGATTACATCACAGTCTACTTCTTCTACAAAATGCTGCATCTCATCTATGGCAAGCTGCAGTCCGTCTGCGTCCTGCAGGATACTCGTTACATCTCTGAAAATAATACCCGGTTCCGGGAAATCCGGAATACTTCTTACGTAATCCTCTACTTTTTTCATAAAATATTCCTCCGTTTCGTCAAGGTTTGACAATTCACCTTACAGTATAGCATCAATATTCTTCTGCGTCAATTTCGTTTCCGATAGAAAACAGGGCAGAAAAATCAGGTATTTGCGGCTTTTCTGCATCTTTAAAAATAACTCTGGATATTGATCTGTAATTTATCGCGTCCGTTCCACGTATCGATCGACGGATAGTACGCTACCGAGAGGGTCGGATGTGCATCCACGTATGCGGCGAACGCTTCTCCCTCACCGAAATAGACACCATCCATCTGGTATCCGCCCGCATCGGCAAGCTGTACTTTCACCACGTTTCTATTCTTTCCAAAAATGCGGTAATTTAATACAGTCAGTCCTTTCTGTGCGAACAGCGGTTTCGTGTTGCCTTTTCCGAACGGCTCCAAGAGACTTAACTGGCGGATCAGATTTTTGGTGATGTAGGTGATCGGCATCGGCACATCGATCACGACTTTTTCGACGAAATCCTCTTCCGTCAGCGTGGAATTATCGTTCAGTGCCCGGCGGAACGGTTCGATCATCTCCTCTCCTGCGAGGGAAAGGCCCGCAGCCATCGGGTGGCCGCCGAATTTCGTCATCAGTTCTTTGCATTTGCAGAGCTCCTCATACATCGAATACGCTTCGATCGAGCGGCCGGAGCCCTTGACGCCCTCCTCACTTCTGGTGAGTACGAAGGATGGTTTGTGGAAGTGCTCCCGCAGGCGACCTGCGATGATTCCGGCAAGGCTCTCGTGGCAGTCCGGCAGATAGACGACGAGGACTTTGTCGTTCTGCAGCGGGGAGGTTTCCACGAGCTCGATTGCTTTCGCCTCACCCTGGCGCGTCAGCTCTTTGCGGCTTTCATTCAGGTCTTTCAAGTCCCCGGCAAGCTTTGCGGCCTCCTCACGTGTCTTTGCGCAGAGCAGTTTTAACGAATGCTCCGCCGTGTCAAGCCGTCCCGATGCGTTGATGCACGGGCCGAGAACGAAGCCGATGTGATACGGTGTCACGTTTTCCGCCTCGATGCCCTGCACACGGATCAGCTCCTGCAGGCCGAGGTTCTGCGTTTTATGGAGCGCCCGAAGGCCGGCTTTTACAAAAATCCGGTTTTCTCCCTGCAGATCCATCACATCACCGATCGTCGCAATGGCGACAAATTCCAGAAAGCGGAAGCTGTGCTCCTTTGGAATACCTGCTTTTGCCTCCATCGTCTGGATCAGTTTCCATGCGACGGCCGCACCGCAGAGGCCCGGAAACGGATAGGAACAGTCTTTCTGTTTCGGATTGACAACCGCGTCCGCCGGCGGCAGGATGTAGCGGCGTTCTCCGTTTTCATCCTCCTCAAACGGAACCTCGTGGTGGTCCGTCACAACAACCGTCATGCCAAGCTCTTTTGCCAGACGGATCTGACTGCCCGCCGCGATGCCGTTGTCACAGGTGACGATCGTGTCCCGCCCCTCATCCGCGGCAAACTGCACAAGATGCTCATTTAAGCCGTATCCGTCTGCAATCCGGTCCGGGATACGCACATCCGCATCGGCACCGAGATCTTTTAATCCGGTCAGCAGAATATACGTTGCCGTAACACCGTCGATGTCGTAGTCCCCGATGATGCGGATCGGCTTTTTCTCCCGGATTTTTTCTGCGATCAGATCTGCCGCGCGCTCCATATCCTTCATCAGCAGCGGATCGTGGAGCTGCTCCAGATCACCGAAGAGATACTCTTCGATCTCTTTCTCCCCGGTCACATCCCGGTTCCGGATCAGGCGGGCGATGACGGGATCGATGCCGAACCGGTCCGCAATTGCCTGGAAATCGGCGCGTTTTGCCGAAACTACCCAGCGTTCTTTCTTCATATGTTCTCCTCTTTCCTGTTAGCAGGAAACGCCGGACTTTTCCGGTCCGGCGTTTCTCTTTTTATGGTTTTTGCTGCTTTTATTTATTTTTTGTCTTATTCTGTACTGCTTTGGACGGCACATATTTGTTTTTTCCAACGTGCTTCATCACATACCACAGGGCACCTGTGATGCAGACAGAAGTGTAAGCTCCGCATACGATACCAACCATCAGAGGTGCTGCAAAGTCGCGGATGGAAGAAACTCCCATCACGAACAGAACAAAGATGGTGATAAAGGTGGTGAGGGAACTGTAAATGCTTCGGGTCAGGGTGTCCGTGATGCAGCGGTCAACCAGGGACTCGATCGGCTCTCTCTTTAACTCCGGCAGATTCTCACGGATACGGTCGAAGATGACGATCGTACTGTTGATGGAATAGCCGAGGATCGTCAGCATACACGCGATAAAGGTGCTGCCGACCGAAATACGGGATACCACATAGAATCCGAATACAATGGCGATATCGTGCATCAGTGCAAGGATGGCACTCGATGCGAAACGGATGTCGCGGAAACGGATCCAGATGTACAGCAGCATGCAGACTACAGCGATGATAACTGCTTTCATCGCATTCTGGCTCATTTCTTTACTTACAGTAGAAGAAATGTTGTCGAAAGTGATTTCAGAAGTATCGACACCGAAATTGTCTGCCATTGCCTGGTAAACCTGCTCACGCTCTTCCAGAGTCAGAGAACGTGTTTTGATGATGACATTGTTGCCTCCGACAACCTTTGTCATCTGAATATTGGAATCTTTTGTCACGCCTTCCACAACCGGCTCTACCTCTTTGTCCAGCTCTTCGATGGAGTAATCCTCGTTGAACGGAACGTTGATGGAAGTACCGCCCTTGAAGTCAAGGCCGAAGTTCAGTGCGCTTCCCTTTGTCTGATGCATGAAAATCATGCTGGCCGGAACGGCAAGCAGCAGAATGCAGGAGATCGTGAAGAAGATCTTTCTCTTTTCCACAAATGGAAATCCCTTGCGCTCTTTCTTGGTTCCGTAGTATTTCGCATCCTTCAGTCCCATACCGTACAGGCTGTTGACCAGCAGTCTGGAAACAACCATGGCGCTGAACATGGAAAGAACAATACCAAGAGCAAGTGTCATGGCGAATCCGCGGACACTTCCGCTCGCAAGCGCATACAGAACAGCTGCTGCAATCAGGGTCGTCACGTTTCCGTCCAGGATGGCAGAAGCTGCCTTCTTGAATCCGTCGCGGATTGCCGCATGAACCGTCTTTCCGGCACCGATCTCCTCCTCGATACGGGCATAAATGATAACGTTCGCATCGACCGCCATACCGATCGACAGGATAACACCTGCGATACCAGGCAGAGTCAATGTCAGGTCAAATGCATTTAAAGCAATCAGATTCAGCTCAACATAGATGAGCAGTGCCCATCCGGCAGCAATACCAGGCAGGCGATATACGATTGCAAGGAAAAGGATAATCAGTACAATGCCGATCGCTCCCGCTTTCACGCTGGTGGAAACAGCTGCAGATCCAAGCTGTGCTCCAACGACGCTGGAGTTGATCTCCTCAAGTTTCAGGGAAAGGGAACCGATACGGAGGGTGGATGCCAGGCTGGTTGCTTCATCCCAGTCCATGTTTCCGCCGGAGATGACTGCAGTACCATCGGAAATCACAGCGTTTACACTCGGTACACTGACGAATTTTTCATCATAGTAGATACCGATGCTCTTTCCTGCGCTGTAGGCTTCCTGGGTTGCGTCTGCAAATTTCTGTTTTCCTTCGTCGGTCATTTTCAGCTGAACGACGCTCTCGGTTGCTTTTGTGGTGGAGTTCTGCTGATGCATGGCTTCTGCGCTCTCCACATCTTTACCGGTCAGAACGACGGAGCCGTCCTCCTCGAGCTCTTCGATAGTTTTTCCGTTCAGAACGTACTCGCCGGTCGAGCTGTCGTAGGTGTAGTTTTCTGTTCCGTCATCGTTGGTCTGTTTGATGAAATACAGGCTTCCCGGTTTACCCATCTCTTCCAGAATGGTGGTTGCATCGGTTGCACCCGGGATTTCAATGGTGATACGGTTGTCGCCCTGCAGATATACCTGTGCCTCTTCGCTGTACTGCTGCGCACGCTGTTCCAGCTTGTAGCGGGTATCTGACATTTCTTCGTCTGTCGGGTTGTCCTTTACGGCCTGATAGGTAATGCTGACACCGCCGGACAGATCCAGACCCAGGTTGATATTCTTCATCGAACCGGTTCCGGTAGGACCCCATCCTTTGATCATCGTCCATCCAAGAAGCACTGTTACAATGGCTGCCAGGACGAGTGCGATGATACTCTGTTTCTTCTTCATCATGTCGCGATTTTCCTCTTTTCTTTAATCTTCGGCCAGAGCTGCCTTTATCATCAATGCACACTCGATCCGTTTCTGCTGCATCTTGCATCCGATCTCGTAAACATCGTTGATCTTACCTGTGAAATTGTAGGAGTTTGCCGCGCATCCGCCGCTGCAGTAGAACCGTGCAAAGCACTGGCTGCACTCCTTTTTGGAATAAACGTTGCATTTTTTGAATTCGTTGACAGTTTCTGTCTTTTTCACGCCTTCGTAAACATTTCCAAGGCAGAAATCTTCCTGTCCTACGAACTGGTGGCACGGATAGAAATCGCCCCACGGTGTTACCGCAAGGTACTCGGTTCCGGAACCGCAGCCGGAAAGACGTTTATAAACACATGGTCCGCCGGTCAGATCGATCATGAAATGGAAGAAATTGAAGCCTCTTCCTTCTTTTTCTCTCTTGATCATCTCTCTTGCCAGAATGTCGTACTGTTCGAAAATCACCGGAAGGTCTTCCTCGCGGATCGCGTAATCCTCGGTCGGAGGTGCTACAACAGGCTCCACCGAGATCTGTTTGAAGCCGAGGTCTGCCAGATGGAGGACGTCGGCAGCAAAGTCTGTGTTGTAATGCGTGAAGGTTCCGCGCACATAGTATTTGTCCTGATGACGAAGCTCAGCGAATTTCTGGAATTTCGGCACGATCAGATCGTAGCTTCCGGCACCTTTGCGGAACGGACGCATGTGATCGTGAACTTCTTTTCTTCCGTCAATACTTAATACGACGTTGCCCATCTCTTTATTGCAGAACTCCATGACCTCGTCGTTTAAGAGAACACCGTTGGTGGTCAGGGTGAAACGGAAGTTCTTGTTATGTAACTTCTCCTGTTCTCTTCCGTAGGCTACGAGCTGTTTTACAACATCCCAGTTCATCAGCGGTTCACCGCCGAAGAAATCTACCTCGAGGTTTCTTCTGCTGCCGGAGTTTGCGATCAGGAAATCAAGCGCTTTTTTGCCGACTTCCAGGGACATCAGTGCACGTCTTCCGTGATACTCGCCCTCTTCTGCGAAGCAGTAACGACAGGCAAGGTTGCAGTCGTGTGCAATGTGGAGGCAGAGTGCTTTTACGACGGTCGGACGGTTGGAAAACTGATCAATTGCGTTTTCGTAGATGTCTTTTGTAAAGAGCATGCCGTTGTCTGTAAGTTCCTGAATTTCTTCTCTGGCTTCGGTGATGTCCTGCTCGGCATATTTACTGCTAAGCGCCTCTGCTGCCTCTTCTGCATTTTTTCCTTCGTTCATGCAGGAAAGGACATCGTATACGCAGTCATCCACAACATGGACGGAGCCGCTGTTGACGTCCAGCACCATGTTGAAGCCATTGCTTTTATATAAATGTATCACTGTGGTATTCCTTTCTATAACTCTCTCTTTTTTTGATGTGCCTGGCAAAAAGAATGTTCCCAAATCCGGCGAAACCGGTTCTGGGAACACCTTTTACTCGTCCTTATGGATTACTTTTACTTATGCTCGCAGCTCTGGTTGCCTACGGTGCAAGAAGTCTTACATGCGGACTGGCAGGATGTCTGGCACTCACCGCATCCACCTTTTTTTACAGTGTTCTGTAAGCTTTTTGTATTTAAAGTTTTGATGTGTTTCATGGCACATTCCTCCTTCATTGTAGTTGACGCGCGACTTTTTTATAGTCTTCGGCCATTAACTCTTCCCATTATAGCATAGGTTTTTCAAATTTAAAAGTCTGTTTTTTGAAAAAATGTTCTGTTTTGTCCGCTTTTATCTGCCGTGTGCCGTCATTCCGCCTGCCATTCCGCCGACGGCACAGACTGCTGCCGCCCACAGAAGTCTTCCGGCTCCGGCAAATCCGCCCGGCAGGAAGACTGCGGAGACGATGATCAGAATGGCAAAATACACGATTCCAAAGCAGATGCCCCAGAGAAACCGCCGTTTTCCCGCCATGTTTCCTGCCATTCTTCCGCCGGAAAAGCTTGATGCCAGATAGATCACCACAATGCCCGCCTGCACCCAGCTTTCCTTCCAGGAAAATTTCCAGAGCAGGAAAGACAACAGCAAAAGAAGAAGCACCGAGATCAGATAGGAAACGAGAAGAGCCTTCAGCCAACCGATCCCGCTGCCCGCACCCACCGCCCATGTTTTCTTTTCTTCCATAAGAAAAAGCCCTCCCATACTGTAAATGTATGGAATGGCTTTTCCGGATATGCCTGTTTCTTTATTCTTCGTCAAACGGATGATTCTTTTTGAATTCCAGCCATGCGGCCATGCTCTTTGCGCGTTTTGCCTGCATCTGAAGGAATGCCATGCAGAACATAACGGCTGCAGAAAGTGCGGAGCTGATCGCCAGCGGAAGCACCATCGTCTCATCGCCGGTGTTGACCGGGATGCTGCGGATGCTTACAGTGGTCTGTGTCTTCTTCTGCGGAATCTTTGTGCTTCCGGTATTGGAATTGGAAGAGCTGTTGTTACTGCTGCTCTTCGACGGTGTGGCTGTCGGAGTCGGAGTGGATGTCTTATTCGTTCCGTAGTTGTCCGGTCCTACAAGGATCGTTCCTGCGGCACGCAGCGTACTTACGTCATCGGCTGCACTTGCTGTCATTTCACCTGCACTCAGGTTGGATTTCTGCTCTGCAGCTGCAAGCAGTTCATGCTCGCCTTCGTCCGCCGTCTCAGCTTCTGCTGTTTCCGTCTGCTCCTCTGATACAAGGCTTCTGGACAGACTTACTGCCACCGGCTGGATCAAAAGAGAGACATTGGAGATCAGATAGCCGTCTTCTGTGCTGTCCGTACCGGATGGATTGGAAATTTCATCGAAATTTTTTACGGTTTCGTTTTCTTTCTGAATTTCATCTTTTACAAGGTCATCCAGATTTTCATCCTGTTTCCACTGGTCCGATGATGCATCATTTCCCGTTCCGTTCTGGTTATCCTGGTTTGTGTCGTCCTGGTTTGTATCATCTGCTGCAGGATCGTCTTTTGCTGTATCATCCGGGGCAGGTGTCACGGTTGGATCTTCTGCCGGAGTTTCCGGATTCTCCGGATTTTCACTGTCATCGGTATTCTCGCCCGGTGCTGTCGTCGGAGTTACTTCCGGCGTTACGGTCGGTTCCGCATCCGGTGTCGGCGCTGCCGTTGGTGTATCCCCTGTATCTTCTCCGTTGTCCGCATCCGGTGTCGGAGTTGCCGTTGGTTCCTCCGCCGGCGTTACGGTCGGCTCTGCGTCCGGCGTTTCCGTCGGTTCTGCGTCCGGGGTCACCGTTGGTTCTGCGGTTGGCTCTGCATCCGGCGTTTCCGTCGGACCCGGAGTTGGTGTTACGGTATCTTCTGCCTCATCCGGTGCCGGAGACTCGCCTGGCGCAAGCGTTGGTGTTTCCGAAACCGTTTCTTTTGCTTTTTCTGCTGCCAGAACAGCCTCATATCCGGCTTCTGTCACCACGATTTCATCTGCCGCAAAAACGGTATCTGTTACTCTTCCCCTGAAGTCTGTTTTCTGCTGTTTCTTTCGATACGTTTCCAGCTCTTTTTCATCCATTCCGACGAATACCAGATATTTTTCTGCTGCTTCCTCCGCTGCCGTTTTGCTGGTATCTGCAGCAGTGTTTTTTTCGGTTGTTTTCCCGTCCGCCTGCAGTTCTGCCGCTGCAACTGCAAGAAGCTCCTGTGCTTTTTCCACGGTTTTTACTGCTGTCTCTGCCGTTGTACCGTCTGCCGTATCATCGCCGGTTTTCAGATTCACATAAACGGCTGCCCGTTTTGTCTCTGTACCGTTCTCCGTTCCGGAGACAGTTTCGTTCTGTACTGCGCTTTTTTCCGTTCCTGCCGATGCGCTGGCACGGAGCGGAACTGCATCGGAAAATACCAGTGTGCCCGCAAGGACAGCACCCATTACTTTCCATGCCTGTTTTTTCTTCATTGCGTTTCTCCTTATGTTCTCTTGGTCTATCTTAAAAAAATCTGTCTTTTTGTGTCATAATTTCGCATTACAGCATTATAGCACAAGAAAGAATCCCGCGCAAGGCTGAAGTCGCCTTGAAACGCGGGATTCGTGAATCACTTTCTTACGCAGTGAAACAGCAAGTGTTTCACTGCTGGGTGAACAGTAACGCGGGATTCTCATCTGCTTTTATCGCTTTTTAGTTTGTTTCCATTCTCGTTGTCGTAAGCTGATCCGGGGATAAATTCAGGATTTCCATAAACTCATCACCTGTGATCGTCTCTTTCTCATACAGATATTTTGCCAGCTCGTGGAGTTTCGGCATGTTATCTTTTAAGAGCTGCTCTGCTTTGTCGTACTGTTTTCTGACTGCTGCAACAACCTTCTCATCAATCTGTGCTGCTGTCGATTCGGAGCATGCCAGGGAAGTGTCACCGCCGAGGTACTGGTTCGTTACCGTCTCAAATGCAACCATACCAAATTCCTCGTTCATACCGAAGCGGGTGATCATGGATCTTGCCACCTTCGTCGCCTGCTCAATATCATTTGAAGCACCGGTTGTAATGGAATGGAACACCAGATCCTCTGCCACACGCCCGCCGGTCAGGGTTGCAATTTTATTTTCCAGCTCTTCACGGCTCATCAGATTATGCTCATCCTCTTCTACCTGCATCGTATAACCGAGAGCGCCGGACGTACGCGGAATAATGGTAATCTTCGTAACCGGTGCAGAATGGCTCTGGAGTGCTGCAACGAGCGCATGTCCGACCTCGTGGTAGGAAACGATCAGTTTCTCTTTGTCGGTCATGATCTTATTCTTCTTCTGGTATCCGGCGATGACAACCTCAACGCTCTCCTCCAGATCCGCCTGGGTGACGAATTTTCTTCCATCACGGACGGCACGGAGTGCTGCCTCGTTGATCATATTGGCAAGTTCTGCACCAGAAGCACCGGATGCCATACGTGCGATCGCATTGTAATCGACATTGTCGCCCACGCGGATGTTTTTCGCATGGACTTTCAGGATTTCCTCACGGCCTTTTAAGTCAGGCAGTTCAACCGGCACACGGCGGTCGAAACGGCCCGGACGAAGAAGTGCCGGGTCCAGGGAATCCGGACGGTTCGTCGCTGCCAGAATGACAACACCTTTCTTTCCATCGAATCCATCCATCTCGGCAAGCAGCTGGTTCAGGGTCTGCTCACGCTCGTCGTTTCCGGAGAATCCGCCGCCGTCACGTTTTTTGCCGACGGTATCGATCTCATCGATAAAGACGATACACGGTGCTTTCTCATTTGCCTGCTGGAACAGGTCACGCACCTTCGCAGCTCCCATGCCGACGAACATCTCGACAAACTCAGAACCGGAAATGGAGAAGAACGGAACATTTGCCTCTCCGGCTACTGCCTTTGCAAGCAGCGTTTTACCGGTTCCTGGAGGGCCGACAAGCAGTGCTCCTTTCGGCATTTTTGCACCAATTTCTTCATATTTTTTGGGATTATGCAGGAAGTCAACAATCTCCTGTAAAATTTCTTTTGCCTCATCCTCTCCGGCAACATCTGCAAATTTAATGCCGGTTTCGGACTGTACATAAACCTTGGCGTTGCTCTTTCCAAAGCTCATCGCATTTCCCATGCCGCCCATCATCTTGCTCGTCATGCGTTTCATCAGCCACTGTCCGAGCGCAACCATCACAACGATCGGTATTACCCATGTTAAAAGAAATTCCATGAGCGGCGACATCTGCTCTATGATCGGCGTTCCAAATTCGGTAATACCTGCCTCATATAAACGGTCTACCAGCTTGTAATCATTCATCACACCCGTCTTATAATAATTCGCCGGGCTTGATTTGTCGCTGAAAATAATCTCATTTGACTGGATCTGGACTTCGCTGATTTCGTTGTTATCTACCATCTGCAAAAATTTTCCGTAATCAACTTCTGTTACTTTGGGCTCGAGAAGTCTCGGGAAAAGCAGAAGATTTAACAGCAGAATGACGATCAGCGCAATCACATAATAAAAAATTATGGGTTTTTTCGGTTTCTGCACCTGCTTCATCTGTATCCCCTCCTGTTTCTTGATTTTCTTTCTTTTTTAGTAGCATAAACTTTTCTTTCGCTAAAATCAATCAAATTCTGACATTTCATGAAACTTTTATACTTTTTTATATTTTCGCTATAAAAAGGTAAGTTTCTTGCTTTTCCATCTGTTTTCGGCTATACTTGCGAAAGACTGGGAAAGTCTCTTTTTGAAATTTTGCCCCGAAATGACAGGGTTCATTCGATAAAAAAGCTATAGAAACGGAGGTTTTGTGTATGGGACACAGGTTTACATATGTGGTTTCGCCGGAGGAGGAACGGGAAAATCTGACTGTGGAATGGTTTCTCCGCCGGCATGGATATTCGCGCCATATTATTACGGGCTTAAAACGCACAGAGGACGGCATTTTCCGAAACGGCGTCCGCGCCTGGACGAGCCAGGCCGTGCACGCCGGGGATGTGATCGAAACGCACCTTGTCGAAACAGAACCCTCCGACGGAATTCTGCCGCGGCCGGTTCCGTTTTCGGTTGTGTATGAGGATGACGACATCCTCGTTGTGGATAAACCCGCTGATACGCCGATTCATCCGTCGATTGGAAATTATGAAAATACGCTGGCAAACGGCATTGCATGGTATTTTGAACAGAAAGGTGAACCCTTCGTCTACCGCTGTATCAACCGCCTCGACCGCGACACCACCGGCCTTATCGTGCTCGCCAAGCACGCCTTAAGCGCCGCCGTTCTCTCCCAGGCCATGCGCTCCCGCGAAATCCACCGCACGTATCAGGCCTTCGCCCTCGGCGAAACCGCTGCATCCGGCACCATCGACGCACCGATCGCCCGCCTCAACGGCTCCCTCATCCAGCGCACCGTCGACTTTGCCTCCGGCGAGCGCTCCGTAACCCATTACCGCACCCTCGCGCACTGCTCCGTTTTCTCCCACCTCGAACTCAATCTCGAAACCGGCCGCACCCACCAGATCCGCGTCCACATGGCCTACATCGGCCATCCGCTGCTCGGCGATACCCTCTACAACAAAACTCCCGGCACTTTCCCCCGCCAGGCACTTCACTCTGCATCGCTCTCCTTCGTCCATCCGATCACCGGAGAACCCTTAAACTTCCACGCACCACTGCCGGAAGATATGCAAAACCTGCTGACATAAACCAACCCCCGTGAGTTGCCGCTCACGGGGGTTTTGTTGTCCCTGATGGAACTGTCATGTCTTTTTGCCGGTGACATTGTATCATACACAAAATTTAGTTTCAATCATCATTTTCATACAGTTCTGATTCTCGGTACTTCATCGATATGCAAATATTTGCTGATGCATTTCACAATCACATCATGATCCGAAACCTGTCCCATGCCGGACACTGCTACGGTTGCCACAACGCCGACTTCTTCCACGCAGATCGGAAAACCTCCGCCCAGCATTGCGTATTCCTTCGGGTCCAGTACCATCTGTTTTACGCTCTCCGGCGCATTCGTCGCTGCCATGTAAAGCTGCAGCGAACTCCGCTCCGTCAGAAGCACCGAATTGCTCTTCCGTCTCATCAGCTCCACATTGTGCGGTGTAATGCCGTTATCGCAATACTGGAATACAACTTCCCCGTTGCTTCTGCGGATCATGATGCCAACCTGTGCTCCGCGCCGTCTTGCCTCCATCAGGATCATCGTTCCCAGTTCCCATGCGTCTGCATTTGTAAAATGCGTAAACTGCAGAATATCCTCCTGCATATCGAGCACTTTCATCAGTTCATCCATTGTCATTGTCATACTTTTGCCCCGTCCTTTCTGCCATTTTATATTTTTTTAGCTTTTCGCCCCTCATTTTCTGACTTTCAGTTTATCATTTTCCCAAATTCAAGTCAAGCCAGCCACCCCCGGCATTGGCTAACACGATATCACCGAAAAGCAAAAATTCCACGCCGCAGAAGTTCCCTCCCACAGCATGGAATTTCTCATTTTTATTTTTCTACCATAATACACTTCCGCGGGCAGTTCTCCGCGCAGAGGCCGCAGCCTGTACATTTTGCCGGGTCGATCTCCGCGCGCTGGTCCACAACGTGAATTGCATCCGACGGGCAGTTCTTCTCGCACTTCTTACATCCGATACAGCCGATCTCACACGCTGCCATCACCGCCTTGCCCTTCTCGGTTGAGCGGCATTTCACCGTGATCTTCTGCTCATACGGAATCAGGTCGATCAGATTTCTCGGACAGGCCTTCACGCAGGCACCGCATGCCTTGCACGCTTCGCCGTCCACAACGGCAATGCCGTTTTCAATATGGATCGCATCAAACTTACATGCCTTCACGCAGTTTCCAAAACCAAGACATCCGTTTCCGCAGCTCTTCGGACCGCCGCCCGGTACAAAACCGGCGTAGGAGCAGTCCCTTGCACCCGTGTATTCATACTTGTTCTTTGCCACGTCACACGTACCGGCGCACCGTACCACTGCTTTTTTGCGCTCCTGTACATCGGCTTTTTGTCCCATGATAGCTCCGACGGCCGCTGCAACCGGCGCTCCGCCGACCGGACAGACAGAAACCGGGGCTTCACCCTTTACCACTGCAGCCGCCGCTCCGTCACAGCCCGGGTAACCGCAGCCGCCGCAGTTGTTGCCCGGCAGCGCTTCACGGACCTTCGTCTCGCGCTCGTCCACTTCCACATAAAACTTCTTTCCGGCAATTCCAAGGAGAATACCAATCAAAAGGCCGGTTCCACCCACCATCAGGGTGGCTGCTAAAATACCATTCATCTCTTCATCCCTCCTAGATCATTCCGGAAAATCCCATAAATGCCATTGACATCAGCATAGCCGTAAGAAGAACGATCGGCATTCCTTTGAATGACTCCGGGATATCGTTGTACTCCATCTTTTCCCGCAGGCCAGCCATCAGCACCATGGCAATCGTAAAGCCAATTGCGGTTGCCAGACCGTAAACCGTACCCTGCAGAATCGTGTAATCCTTCTGTACGTTGATGAGTGCCACACCGAGTACCGCGCAGTTTGTTGTAATCAGCGGAAGGTAAACGCCGAGCGCTCGGTACAGAGATGGAATCGTCTTTTTCAGGAACATCTCAACGAGCTGTACCAGCGCCGCGATGACAAGAATAAAAACGATCGTTTTCAGATAATCAAGTTCTGCCGGTGCTAGGATAAATTTGTAAATCAGACTTGTCACAAATGAAGAAATCGTGAGGACAAAAATAACCGCTCCGCCCATGCCGGCCGCCGTATCCATCTTTTTGGAAACACCGAGGAAAGCACAGATGCCGAGGAACTGGCTTAAGACAACGTTGTTCACCAGCGCCGCACCGATCGCAATTAAAATCAGTTCTTTCATTTCGCTTCCTCCTTTCCTTTCACAGCCTGGCAGTATGCCTTATTGGCGCACGCCATACAGCCGGTCTCTTCTGCCGGGACTGCCGGTTTTCCGGTTTTCTCTGACTTCTGGCGTTTGATGCGGTTCTGCACCGCAACGAGCATTGCCAGCACAAGGAATGCACCCGGCGCCATGATGAAGATGTTGACCGGCTCGTAAGCACTCGGCATTACCTGGATACCGAACAGGGTTCCGGCTCCGATCAGCTCACGGAACATACCGATCAGGGTCAGGCCGACGGTAAATCCAAGGCCCATGCCGATACCATCAAATAAAGACGGGATCGGACCATGTTTTCCAGCATATGCCTCGGCGCGTCCCAGGATGATACAGTTTACAACGATCAGCGGGATGTAGATGCCAAGGGCGGAATAGAGTGCCGGAATAAAACCTTCCATCAAAAATTCCACGATGGTTACAAACGATGCCACAACAACGATGTATGCTGGCATACGCACGCCGTCCGGGATGATTTTCCGAAGCAGGGAAATCATCAGGTTGGAGGCGGTCAGGATAACCATCGTCGCAAGGCCCATGCCGATACCGTTCTTTGCAGAAGTGGTAACCGCAAGCGTCGGACACATACCCAGCATCATGACGAAGGTCGGGTTTTCTTTTATGATACCATTATAAAGCCGTTCCAGCGGCGTATCTTTTCTCATGAGTTCCCTCCCTCTCCGGAAAGCAGACCGGATTCGTTGCAGTAGTTAAAACAGCAGATTCCTGCATTGACACCGTTTGTTACAGCGTTCGTTGTCAGAGTTGCTCCGCTCAGCGCATCGATTTCATCATCCGCGGATGCGCCGGATTTTGTGTAGGAGAATGCTTCTACGTTTTTATCCTTGAACTGATTCTTGAAATCGTCTGTGTCGGCACGCATACCAAGGCCGGCCGTCTCGGAAAGTGACAGGAAAGAGATTCCTTTTGTCGTTCCGTCCGATGCAATTCCCATCGAGAACTGCATGCCGCCGCCATAGCCTTCGGTTGTGGAGATGATCTCAACCAGGCCGATCGTTGCGCCGGATGCGTCTTTTGCAAGCAGCAGTTCGTCAATCGTCTGTGCTTCAAAACCGTGGCCGATCAGTGCTGCCGTAAGTTCTGCCTGTTCTGCATCGCTCATCGTTACTTCTTCAAAGGAAGCTGCCTCAGGGAATACGTTCTGGCAGGATTCCTGTTTTTCTTTTTCCTGCTGTTTCTGGATCGGCTCTAAGGTTACCTGATGTGCCGCCCCGAGAAGCAGTCCGGCAATCAGCGTGATCGCCGCAAGAATCAGTGCATTTTTTATAATTTTGTTCATGCTTTTTTCTTGCCTCCTCTTCCGAATCCAACCGGCACGGTCACACGCTCAATGAGCGGAACCAGAAGGTTGGTAAAGATGATGGCATAGGAAACGCCCTCTGCCGAATTTCCAAAGATACGGAATACGCCGGTCAGAAGACCTAAAATGACCGCATAGATATACTGTCCCTTCTTTGTGATCGGGCGGGTAACGTAATCGGTTGCCATGAACCATGCGCCGAGCATCAGACCGCCGCCCAAAAGATGCGCGCCAAGGAAGTTGATATCAAAACCGTGGCCGCCGAAAAGCAAGGCGAACAAAAGCTCTGTTCCGATGTAGATGAGCGGAATATTGAGGTCAATCACATAAATGCAGACAAGGAAAATGCCGCCAATCAGAAGGGCCAGTGCGGAAGTCTCACCGATCGTTCCGGCCGTATTTCCAAGGAACATGGACAGCAGATTCACCTGCTCTCCTGCTTTTGCTGCGGCGAGCGGTGTCGCACCTGATACGGTATCCACGAGGTGTGCGGCTGCCGGGGCAGCGAAGTTGGTCATATGACCCGGGAAGGAAATCAAAAGGAAGCATCTTCCTGCAAGCGCCGGGTTCATAATGTTCTGGCCAAGACCGCCGAAAAGCTGTTTTACGACGAGAATTGCAAACACACCGCCGATCACCGGCATCCAAAGAGGCGCCTGCACCGGCATGTTCATGGCCAGCAGAAGGCCGGTTACCAGTGCACTGCCGTCGGCAATCGTCACCGGTTTCTTCATTCCTTTTTCATACAGATATTCCGTCAGGGGACAGACTGCCATCGAAATCGCAATCAAAAGCAGTGCCCGAAGGCCGAAATTCCAGACTCCCACGCAGGCTGCCGGGGCAAGGGCAAGCAGGACGGCAAACATGATTTTGTCTGTCGTCACCTTGGACCGCGCGTGTGGGGAAGATGATACGTGTAATAATCCATTCATATGTAAGATCCCCCTATTTCTTCTTTCTCTTTGCCAGAAGCACTTTACGCATCGAGCTGATTTCCTGCGTCAGCGGACGTCTTGCCGGGCAGATAAAGGAACAACAGCCACATTCACAGCACTCCATTCCGCCGTATTTCAGGAACTTCTCTTCCTCTCCGTGCTCCGCAAAAACGGAAAGGCGGGCCGGAAGAATCTGACCCGGACAGACGGAAACGCAGCGTCCGCAGTTGATGCAGGCAGATGGCGCCAGCGCAGATACTTCATCCTCCGTAAGGCAGGTCAGTGCAGATGTTGTCTTGGTAACAGGAACCTCCATTGTAAACAGGGCTTTTCCCATCATCGGACCGCCGCAGATGATCTTGGATGCCTCGTTTTTCAGACCACCTGCCTGCTCTAAAAGTTCGGACAAGAGCATGCCGACCGGCACTTCAAAGTTGCATGGATTCTGTACGGCATCTCCCGTCACGGTAACGATACGGCTCATCAGCGGTTCGCCGAAGCGGACTGCCTGGTAAATAGCGGTCACGGTATCAATGTTATCCACGATACAGCCCGCGTCCGCCGGCAGCATGGAAGAATTTACCTTTCGCCCCGTTGCTGCATAGATCAGCATACGCTCGGCACCCTGCGGGTATTTCGTTTTAAGTTCCAGAACCTCAATATTGTCCCCCGGAAGCACCAGCTCGCAAAATTTCGCGATACAGTCCGGTTTGTTGTCCTCAATGCAGATGATTCCCTTTGCTTTCGGGAACATATGCAGCATGATTTTTAAGCCTCCGATCACCTTTTCCGGATCTTCGAGCATTCTGCGGTAGTCGCTTGTCAGATACGGCTCACACTCTGCTCCATTGACGAGAATGTAGTCAATCGCTGACGGATCTTTCGGGGATACTTTGACGTGTGTCGGGAAGCCTGCACCTCCCATTCCCACGATTCCGGCCTCTTTGATCTTGTTCCGGATCGTATCTGCGTCGAGTTTTTCCCAGTGCGGGCACTCCTCAAATGTTTCTTTTTCATACAGCCCGTCGTTCTCCACAACGATACAGTCTACCGGGGAACCGGCTGCGGAAACTTTTTTCTCAATTCCTTTTACCGTGCCGGAAACCGATGCGTAAACAGGAGCCGAAACAAATCCTCCCGCTTCTGCGATTTTCTGTCCCGCTTTTACATGGTCGCCTTTTTGTACGATCGGCACAGCAGGCGCTCCGATATGCTGCGACACTGCGTAATACAATAAGTTGCCCGGCTGCGCTTTGACAATCGGTTTGTCCTTGGAGAGCTCTTTTCCCTCGTACGGGTGAACGCCGCCATGAAAAGTATTTCTTTTCTTCTGAAACATGCTTTTCACCTCATCCTTTCTCTTTTCTATGCTGCATTTATCAATTCACAGCCTTTTTTCGGTTTTTATACCAAAAAGGCTGGTGCATTGCCCTGATTATTTCGGTTATTCATATCGGACTTCTTTTAACAGGAGTCCGCATGCCGGTGCAAGAAAACCCGCACTTTCGCGATTTTTTGCTTTGAGAAGCTCCGTCATTGATACGATATCCCGTTTTCCCATCCCGGCCTCCACAAGCGTTCCGGTCAGGATCCGCACCATGTGGTACAGAAAACCGGTTCCGGTATAGGAAATGGTAAGAATCCCGTCTTTCTCGCAGAAATCAATTCCGGTAATCGTCCGTACCGTCGATTTTTTCATACGTTTGTTGGCACAGAAGCTCCTGAAATCATACGTTCCGATAAACGCTTTCGATGCTTCTTTCATTTTTTCCACATCGAGCGGTGCTTCCGGAAAATACACGTATTTCCGCTCGAAAACATGCTTTCTGCCATCGATCACGATACGGTATTCGTATGTTTTGTCCACCGCATTCAGACGGCTGTGGAAGCGCTCCGGCATCCGCGCGAGGCTGGTGACTTCGATGTCTTCCGGCAGATAATGATTGATTGTCTGCAGAAGTTCTTCATCGGATAGATCGGTATGGAACTTTGCATTTGCAACCTGTCCCGCCGCATGGACGCCGGCATCGGTTCTGCCCGCGCCGTGAATCTCCACCGGCTCTCCTGCGATCCTGGACAACAGCGTTTCGAGCTTGCCCTGAATCGTGTTGTCCGTATTTCCCTGCTTCTGCCAGCCGTTATAGCGCGTGCCGTCGTACTGCAGGATCATTTTATAATTCATCTTTTTCTCCTTTCCAAAGTGGCCGCTTATCATTCGGCATCCATGCTTTTCTCAATCAAAAAAGCCCGCAGCGCAGGACTTCGTGCCAGATTTGCTTCAAACAGTACCACTTCTGCTCCGCCCGGAAAGCTGTTCTGTAAAAATTCAGCGGCACGGCGGATCTGCAGCTTCACATCTTTTACTTTCTTCTCCGCTTTTTCCTGTTCCAGTTCACATACCGTTTCAAAAAGCTCTTTCATCTGATCCGGATCGTTTTTGCGACATTTTTTAGCGGTCTCCTCGAGTTTTTTTAACTTTTTCAAGACCCGCGCATTCGTTTCTTCCTCGTCCTTTTTCAGCAGTCCCTGCTTTTTGCACACTGCAAATCCCTGCTCTTTCTGCCGCAGCCAGGATGCGTATGTCTCATCTTTTTTCTGCCTGCAAAGCCCGGTAAACTGGCGAAAGCACTCGGAGAGCTCCTTTGCCGTGTGCTCCTGCTTCTGGCAGGCGGATGCCTCTTTCTGAAGTGCCGCATGAAGCAGAGACAGCAGTACAGATCGCTCTTCTGCGGAACCATTTGCCGCCATCTTCTGTTTTTCTGCCATGATTTTTCCGGAAAATGCACCGGTCAGAATCTCCTCTACACCGTAATCCTGTCCATATTTTTCGTAAATCCTGTAGTACGAGCTGAATTCCTCCGCCGTCTTTTCTTCCTGCAAATATTGTCCGATCAGTGCTTCGTCGACCGGAAAATTCAGGATTTCATAACTTTTCAGCACTGCCGACAAATCCTCCCAGCCGCGTGCTGTCACAAAACGCTTCTCATCCGCTTCCTGCGAAACAGAATAAAAATGGTCACTGTGTGCCATAAGGTACGTTGTCACGGCGCTGTGGATCTGATTTTTCTCTGCGTAGGAGAGCCAGACGGAAAGCTCGGGAAGCACCTCGATCTTCCGCACACGGTCAAGCGTTGCCACATCAAATTCCCGCACAGATTTATTATATTCCGGCGGATTTCCGGCGGCCACGATCAGCCAGTCATCCGGGATGTGCTGATTGCCGAATTTTTTGTCCTGCAAAAGCTGCAGCATTACCGGAGCGAGGGTCTCGGAGACGCAGTTAATTTCATCGAGAAAGAGGATACCCCGCTTCTTTCCGGTCTGCTCCATGCAGTCATAGATCGAGGCAATGATCTCGCTCATCGTGTATTCCGTTGTATGTACCGTTTTCCCTTCGATTTCACGTGTGCAGATCTCCGGAAGGCCCATGGCACTCTGACGCGTATGGTGTGTCATCGTGTAGGCAACAAGCCCCACACCGCACTCTTCTGCGATCTGCTCCATAATTGCCGTTTTTCCGATGCCCGGCGGGCCGATCAGGAGAATGGGACGCTGCTGCCGGAGGGGAACCAGCAGATTACCGGCTTCGTCTCTTGCAAAGTATGCGCGCAGGGCTTTTTCAATTGTCTCTTTTGCTTCTTGTATGTTCATATGTTCTCTCTTATCTTGTGCACTCTTTATGTACTCTCGAAATCTTTCTGTGTTTGATTTTGCGATATGCTTTTTTGTCAGTTATGTTCAAAGAGTACATTCTTCTGTCAGCAGTTTTTTTGCCCATTTTGGGACAAGATTCATTTTTTCGGTCTGTCTGACAAAGACAAATGCCGTCTCGTAATCGGGCTTTTGTTCGGGATAAATTCCGTCTCCGTCGGTAAAATAGATCAACGCTTTTAAGTTTCGGAATACATGCTGTTTCCGCAACTCTTCCACTTTCTGAAAGACAGGACGGAAATCGGTTCCGCCCCGGCCCTTGATGGTAATTGTTTCACGGTAAGCTTCCCATTCTTTCGGTGAATGGATCATCGTGACATCCTGTACGAAGCTGTCGCACTGGATCAGGCAGACGTTCCATCGGGAAAAGAAGTTTTCTTTTTCTTCAAGAATGCTGCGCGTCTCACCGAGAAATTTTGCTACGATTTCTTTTTTGCACGAACCGGATGTGTCGATCGCGATAACCAGCTCTTCGAGACGGTTTCCCTCTCGCGTCTCCGACGGCTCGATGAAAGGGAGACTGCCGTAGTGCTCCAGGCCGTAATGGTAGGCGACTGGGTCAAAACTGTCGAGATCCAGTTCCATCTCCTCACGGGTGACGGTGAATTGTTTTAAAAAGCTGCGGTAATTGTACGCTCTTTTTTCGATCTCGGACAGGGTTTCTTTTTTTCCAACACGGTTCTGGCCTCGCCGCAGGCCGCCGGTGCCGTAGTTTTCCGCCAACTTGCGGGAAGCACGTTTCCAGACTGATTGAAAAGACTCGATAAGTTCCGGCTCTTTTCCCGGCACCAGCCATGAAACCGGAGACTGTTTTTCTTTTTCCGGCATCAGCCATGAAACCGGGGGCTGTTCTCTTTTTTCCGGCTCCGGTGTTTCTTTCCCAAACCGGCGGATGCATTCCAGCAGCAGGTGCTGATAGCCTTCCTTGAGGAACGATGAATTTTCGGCACACATGCGGAGTACAAAATCGGAGTTAAAATATATCGTATGACCGTCGGATGTGATGGCTTTTGTCCTGTCGGATGGCTGATGCTGAAAGAAAAGAATCGCTTCACCAAGTTCCGGGTACAGCCAGCAGAGGTTTTTGCGGGCTTCTTCGAAAAGCCGGAGCGCCAGCGCTTCTTTTTCTTTTGTGGGCTTTTCTTTTTGAAACGCAGCTTCTGTTTTTCTGCTTTCCGTATTCTCCTGCATCGGATCCTGTGAGCTCCGGTTCAGGAGAATGCGGAAGGCCTGCCATTTCTGCTGGTCGGCGGCAAGGTTGAGAAAACGTTTTCGGTCTGCATCGGACAGCCATCCGGTCTGCAGAATATTTTCCAGCTTTGAAAAATCATCCTCACGAATCAGCATTTCGACAGCGGAACGGATGCGTTTCCGCAGGTATGCGGTATATGCGGCTCGCTGTTCTTCCGGAAGATCCTGCGATTCACAAAAGCCGGAAAGTGCAGCCCGGAGGCGCTGCTGTTCGGATGTCGTCGTTCTGAAACTACTCCAGTCATCCATTTTATTCACTCCCTTACTCGCCGCGTTTTCTCACTTGCACTCAATCTTACGCTGCCGCGTAAGCGACATTCGTCGTTCGCCAACTGAAAATAAATTTTCGTTTGACTCACTTGCACTCAATCTTACGCTATCGCGTAAGCGACATTCGTCGTTCGCCAACTGAAAATAAATTTTCATTTGGCTCACTTGCACTCAATCTTACGCTATCGCGTAAGCAACATTCGTCGTTCGTCAACTGAAAATAAATTTTCATTTGACTCACTTGCACTCATTATATCGTCATTTTTGAGCATTGACAATGTTGGATCGTGTTATTTTTTTCACACTTTTACCATATTTTTATAATATACTTGATATTATAAAATACGATTGCAGTCGTAAAAAGCGCAAAGGAGATCCATTTTATGAACAAAGAAAACAGAAAAGCTGCCAAAGAACGGCGTGCCAAAGAGCGGGAGCACGAAGCGAAAGTAGCGCATTACAAAAAGATCTGGAGCTGGGCCGGACCGGCTCTGATTGTCGTTGTGATCGTCGGCCTTATCATCGCCAGCGTACTCGATTCCAAACGACTCTCTGTCAAAAGTGCCTCGGAGGATACCTCCACAGCCTCATCAGCCTCCACTTCGGCTTCTGCCTCTTTGCAGACCGACACTTCCCTTACCATCGAGGACGGTGATACCGTCAATATCGACTATGTCGGCTCCATTGACGGCGTGGAATTTGAAGGTGGAAACACAAAAGGAAACGGCGCTGATCTTGTGATCGGCTCCCACACTTACATCGATGACTTTGAAGAACAGCTCATCGGCCATCACCCGGGCGACAGCGTAGATGTAACCGTCACTTTCCCGGAAGACTATGGAAAAGACGAACTCAATGGAAAGGAAGCTCTTTTCAAAGTTACCATCAACGGCATTTATAAATAGAACAACCAAAAAGACATCCAACGCAGATTTTCCGTCTGCGCCGGATGTCTTTTTCTTATTATTTTTTTGTTAAGTTTTTTTCAAAGACGCTTCGATGTATTAAAAAAAGTACATCTTCTTATTCCACAATTTTGTAATACGCCCGCGCCGTCAGCACATAGACGATCAGGTAAACCACGGCAAACGCCGCAATCGTAATCGCTGTTGCAACCAGGAACAGATTGCTGTCCGGGAAATTCAGCATTGCCATGATACGCCTGGTCAATGGAAACGCTACCATTGTATGCACCACGGCCACCGCGAGCGGCAGGAAAAAGACCGTTACCACCTGTGACTGAATCGTCTGACGGATTTCTTTGCGGCTCATGCCGACCTTCTGCATAATCTGGAACCGTTTTCGGTCATCGAAGCCTTCTGAAACCTGCTTATAATAGATAATCATAACGGCACCCATCAAAAACAGCGCACCGACGAAAACACCTAAAAACAGAAGTGAACCATACAGACTGTAAACCGTATTGCGCTCTTTTTCGCGCACTTCCACCCATCCGTTAAAAGATGACTCCGTCAGTATCGTCTCAATCTCATTTCCAACAGTGATCTGTTCGCCGGCATCCCCGATAAGATCCAGAGCATATTCCCAACTGTATCCTTCTGGCTCCTTTCCCTGCACAGCTGCATACGCTTCCTTTGCTTCATGGTTCCGCGTCACCACCGTCATTGTCTCATACACTTGCGTCTTCTCATCCAGAACGTACGATTTCTTATCGGTATTCCATTTTTTTACTTCATACGTCTGATTTCCCAGTTCAATCGTGTCATATCCATAATTTTTCTGTTTTTCCTGAAAAACCAGAGCCTGCCCTGGTTCCAGCTCTACCTGTTCGCCGGTTACCTGTTTGTACTCCGACTCTTCCATAATCTTTATCAGTGTACTCGCCGCAGCATCATCTGACTGTGTTTTTTCTACTTTGTTTCTATCTACATCAGCAAGCATAACATAGTATCTCTGATCACTTTCATACTTTTTTCTGAGCTGCTTTTCTTCCAGATGCTGATCAATCCCAGTTTTCACTTCCTCTATCATCTTCTGACTGACCGGCTCCACCGTCTTCATAATGCCGCTCACGCCAGTATTTGCTTCGATCGAAATCTGATGTGGAAACCGCGTATAGGTAACCTCCTCAATCCCCGTCCACAGACATGTGCTGATGGAGATAACCAGAAGCACACCCGTTGACAGAATACAGATATTCGCAAGACCGACCGCATTTTGCTTCATGCGGTACAGCATGCCCGAAATGCTTGTAAAATGGCGTGTCTGGTAATAGTAATTCTTGTTTTTCTTCAGAATTTTCAAAAATGCAATACTTCCAGCAGAAAACAGGCAGTACGTTCCCACCATAACCAAAGCGATTGCATTAAAAAACTTATCAAGTGCGTCCATCGAGGATTGGCAGGTCAGAGCCAGATAATAGCCAACACCAAGAAGCATGAATCCAAGAACCGCCGTCAAAAGCTTCGTTTTCGGTTCCCGCTCACCCTGCGCGCCGCCGTGCAGCAGTTCGACCGGCTGTGAGACGTGGATCTGGCGAAGGCTTAAGAGAAAATTGATCACAAAAGTCAGGCCGAACAGCAGCATCGTACTTCCCACGGCTTTTGCACTGAACGCAAAACCAATTGTTCCGTTCAGTCCGGTCAGCTTCATCAGCACCAGAAACAGCAGGCGGTACAGCAACACACCGAGCAGAATACCGATTCCAAGCGATGCCGCCCACAGATACAGACTCTCAAAAAAGAGGATCTTCGCCAGATGCTTTTTCTCCATGCCGAGAATCTGGAACAGACCGAACTCTTTTTTTCTTCTTTTTGCCAGAAAACTGTTGCTGTAGATCAGAAAAATCACCGCGAACAGGCCAATGATATAGGTTCCCATCCCCATCACTGTCAAGATCGTATCTTTTCCGATCATGGAATCAAAGCCACTTCCCTGCGCCAGTGTATCCATGATAAAAAACATCACCACCGTGCCGATGCATGACAGCAGATACGGAAGAATATTCTGACGGTTTTTGCTCAAATTTGTTTTTGCCAGTCTGGCATACAGCAGATTATTCATCCCGTTCACCACCCGTCGCAAGAATTGTCAGCGTATCGGAGATCTTCTGATACATCTCATCGCGCCCTAAAGAACCGCGATACAGCTGGTGGAAGACCTCGCCGTCCTTGATGAACAGCACACGTTTCGCCGAGCAGGCCGCCTTCACACTGTGCGTTACCATAACAATCGTCTGGCCCTCCTCGTTGATCTCCCCGAACAGTTTCATGAGGCCATCCGCTGCATGGGAATCGAGCGCGCCGGAAGGCTCATCCGCAAGAACCAGCTCCGGATTGGTAATCAGCGCACGCGCAACGGCTGCACGCTGCTTCTGTCCGCCGGACACCTCATATGGGTATTTATTGAGGATCTGGGTGATGCCGAGTTTTTTCGCAATCGGCTCTGCCCGAAGACTCATCTCCTCGTATTTTTTTCCTTCCAGCACGAGCGGCAAATAAATGTTGTCACGCAGGGAAAAGGTATCGAGCAGGTTGAAGTCCTGGAACACGAAACCTAAATTTTCGCGGCGGAATCCGGCAATCTCCTTCTCTTTTAATTCGCCGAGATTCTTTCCATTTAACCGCACCTGTCCGCCGGTTGGCTTGTCGAGTGCCGCGAGCAGGTTCAGAAGCGTCGTTTTTCCGCTTCCCGATTCGCCCATGATTGCAACAAATTCGCCCCGTTCCACTGTAAAATTAACGTCTTTCAACGCTTCCACCCGGTTGCTGCCGAGGCGCGTGGTATATGTTTTTTTCAGATGTTCTACTTCCAGAATTGCCATGTCACATTTTCCTTTCTGTCTGAACTGTTTTCTTAATTGACAAGGCTTATTATACCCGTCCGCGCCCTCTTCTGCCTTAGGATCATCTTACAAAAAGACCGGCAACCTTACATTTCTGTAAGATTCCCGGCGAAGCTCTCTATGTACTACAGGGATACGGTATCCAGCCCAAGATACACCTTCGTTCCCACTCCCATCTCCGACTCGATGCGGATGGTATGCGAAAGTTTCTCCATGATCTGGCGGCACAGATACAGTCCGATGCCCGTTGACCGCTTGTCTGCGCGGCCGTTGCAGCCCGTGTAGCCTTTTTCGAAAATCCGCGGCAGATCCTCCGGCGCAATGCCGATGCCGGTGTCCTCAATCACCAGCGTTTTTGGTGCATCCGGTGACAGATAGATGTGAATACTGCCACTTTTCGTGTATTTCAGCGCATTTGACAGAATCTGCTCCAGCACAAAGACGAGCCATTTTTCATCTGTCAGCACCTCGCAGTGCACCGGCTCGTAGGAAAGGATAATTTTCCGGCGGATAAAAAGCGGGGCATATTTCCGCACAGCCTGGCGGATCAGCGCATCCAAATCGTACCTTGCAAAGACAAGATCCGATGTCATTTTTTCCATGCGCAGGTACTGCAGCGCCATCTGCACATACTGCTCCGTTTGGAAAAGTTCGCTCTGCATTTCACGCGAAAGCGGCGTATCCTCCTCCTGCAGAAGCAGCCGCATCGCCGCAATCGGCGTTTTGATCTGATGGTCCACATCGTGTAATACTCCATCATATCGCGGTATTTCTGCTCCATCTTAATCTGTTCTTCCTGAAACTGCCGCTCGTAGGATGCGATGATCTGCTGGTAATCCCGCGCCAGAAGCCCGTCCGCCTCCGGAAGCGCTTCTGTTTTGCCCTGCGGTTCGGCGGCAAGGAGTGCTAAGACCAGATGATGTTTCCGGTACTTCCCATAATGAAAGCAAAAACCTGCGGCTCCGGCAGCAGCCATCAGCACGATCATATAAACGGTGACATCCTGCGGCACATTGCGCAGAAAACAGAGGAGTGAAAATACTCCTATAAAAGCGGCAATCCGCACGGCCGATGCAAGATGCTCTTTCAAATACCAGTTAAGAAGCATAAACTCCTGCCGGATTCCCTCTTTCTGTTGTTCCATCCTTTTCTCCTGTTCTGCTTCCGTCATGCGATCAGGTAGCCGACACCCTTTTTCGTCTGGATAAAGTCTGTAAGTCCTGCCTCCTCCAGTTTTTTCCGCAGGCGCGTGACGTTGACGGTCAGCGTGTTGTCATCTATAAAGCTGTCCGACTCCCACAGATGCATCATCAGCATATCGCGGCTGACGGCTTTTCCTTTATTTTCGAGAAGGGACTGCAGAATGCGCCACTCATTTTTTGTCAGCTCAATCCGCTTTCCCCGGTAATTCAGCACACCACTTCCCGTATCGAGCATGGCACCGCGGTGCTCGAGGAAATTCGTTTCTCCGGCAAATTCGTAGGTGCGGCGGAGCATCGCCTGGACTTTGGCGGTCAGGACACTTAAATCAAACGGCTTCGCGATAAAGTCATCGCCGCCCATATTAACGGCCATAATGATGTTCATGTTGTCCGATGCAGAAGAAAGAAAAATCACCGGCACTTTAGAGACTTTTCGAATCTCCTGGCACCAGTGAAATCCGTTAAAAAAGGGAAGATGAATGTCCATCAGCACTAATTGCGGATTTTTCACGGCAAATTCAGCGAGAACACTGGAAAAATCCTGTACGCAGAACGCATCCATGCCCCAGGAAACCAGGCTCTGCTGCACGGCGCGGGCGATGACTTCATCATCTTCTACAATCATAATTCGATACATGGCTGTTCCTCTGTTGTCTCTAGCAAAGCGGATATTCGCAATCCGCTTCGCTACTTGCTTGATTCGGTTAAAAATATAGACTCCGGGCGGGTGTTTTCAACGCACAGCCGCTCCCGGAGCCGTTTTCGCAGATAATTATACTCTTACAATATAATCTGCTTTTCTTTCTTTTGCCTCCGGGTACTCACAGTCGCGATAGCCGAGGATGCAGTGGCCGATGCCAACATAATTTTCGGAAAGTCCCCACTCTTTTAAGAGGGCTTTTCCCTCCGGGCTCGCGAACTCTTCTTTTGCACGATGGATCCAGCAGGAATCCACACCAACGGCATGTGCTGCCAGCATCAGATTTCCCATGACAAGAGAGCCGTCCTCCACATAAGTTCCGCGCTCCGGGTCAGCAAGCACAATCAGAACGGTCGGAGCGCCGTAGAACGGATCGGATGTTGTACCCATAACAGCCGCATTCATTTTCGAAAGCTTTGCAATCAGCTCCGGTTTCTGTACCACAACAATCACCGGCGACTGTTTTCCCATGCCGGTTGCCGCATACGTTCCAGCCTCCAGAATTGCATCGAGCTGCTCATCGGTAATCTGCTCCGCTTTGTATTTGCGGATGCTTCTTCTTGTTTTGATTGCATTTAATACTTCGTTGTTCATGGTAAAAATCCTCCTGTTCTTTTTTTGTTTTTATCGCAAACGCCGCAGCCTTGTATACCGGACGCATTGCCTGCCTACATCTGTTTCCGCACAATCCGATACTCATCGCCGAGCTGGTAGTACGGACAGTTGTAAAATTTATCCTGCAGAAAACGTGCCATCTCATCCTCATCGAGATCCACCTCGCAGGTGTAGCACTCATAATCCTCATCATACACAAAATTACCGCACGACTCACAGCTTGTGGCCATCTGGCGGGAGTGCTTTTTCTTTTGTGCATGGGGTGTTGGTTCTATCATATGGCAATTCCTCCCATTTCTTACACTTCGCTTTTCCGTTTCGGCGCTTCCGGCAGAGGAAGAATTTCTATTTTTCATCCACAACCTGGAAAGTGTAGAACTTCAGGTAATAGGACTCATCCGCCGCCCACAGAATTGGGTGATCCGGAGCCTGGGTGCGGTATTCTACCTGACGGAGACGTTTGTGGACGTTGTGAGCCGCCTGGTTGATGGTTTTTGTAAAGAGTTCGTAGTCCATAAAGTGGGAACACGAACAGGTGCACAGATAGCCACCGTCTTTGACCAGTTTCATGCCGCGCAGATTGATTTCACGATATCCCTTGATTGCGTTTTTGATAGAGTTTCTTGATTTTGTGAAGGCCGGCGGGTCAAGGATAACGACGTCGAATTTTTCTCCCTCTTTTTCAAGACGCGGCAACAGTTCAAAGACATCCTCGCACACGAAAGATGCTACGTTTTCCAGACCATTTAAGGCTGCGTTTTTCCGTGCCTGCTCTACACCGAGCTCTGATGCATCAACGCCGATAACTTCCTTTGCTCCTGCATATGCCGCATTCAGTGCAAACGACCCGGTATGGGTAAAGCAGTCGAGCACTCTCGCGTCCTTGCAGAGCTTCTGCACAGCCAGACGGTTGTATTTCTGATCCAGGAAGAAACCAGTTTTCTGGCCGTCCTTGACATCGACGAGATAGTGGACACCATTCTCGACGATTTCCACGCTGGTGTCAAACGGCTCGGAGAGAAATCCTTTCACACGCTCCATGCCCTCCTGCTCACGCACTTTTGCATCGCTTCGCTCAAACACGCCGCGGATCTTAACCCCGTCAGCTGCCAGAACCTCCTCCAACAGGCGGATAATCGTCATTTTCATTTTGTCGATACCAAGTGCCAGCGACTGAACGACCAGCACATCGGAGAATTTATCCACTACGAGTCCCGGCAGGAAGTCTGCCTCGCCAAAGATCAGGCGACAACTCGATGTGTCCGTCACTTTTTTGCGGTACTCCCAGGCATCCTGCACTCTTTTTCTCAAAAATGCTTCATCGATTTCCTGGTCGATATTTCTTGTCATCATACGGATGCGGATTTTGGAATGCTCATTGATGAAACCTCGTCCCATCGGGTATCCGTCAAAGTCGCGCACCAGCACGATATCTCCGTTTTCATATGCTCCTAAAATCGAAGCGATCTCATTATCAAAAATCCAGGCTCCGCCCTGCTTTAAGGCGCGGCCCTCTCCTTTTTTCAGTGTTACAACTGCGTTGCTCAAAAGTTTTTCCTCCTTAAAACAATATAGTTAGTCATATCTAATCATAGACAAATGTGTTTTGCTTGCATTCTCAAAACCGCGCTTCCAGCGCTTTTTGCTGCTGCACAGCTCCTTTTTGCACGAGTGAACTATAACGTCAGATTCCTCTTCCGTCAAACTCCGGAATGAAACTCTCCTCAGCCACCGGGCCTTCCTGTAAAAAGGCGTTGGTGACGCCGAGGGAAAACGTATAGTCCAGCAGACGCTCATACTCCCGCTTTGTCGTTTTCCGGTTCAGCGGACTTATGTTTTCCACCTGCGGAAGCGGCGTGTACTGGCTCATGAGGCTCAGCCAGACGGTATCGCCGTACATCTCATAGACGTATTTTACCACAGCTTTTGCATTTTTTACAGCACCGGGCAGCAATAAATGGCGCACAATCACACCTTTTTTCATCAGACCATTCTCATCGAATACAGCCTCTCCTGTCTGACGCACCATTTCCGCCAGCGCCCGTTTTGCTGTTTCCGGGTAATCTTCTGCCCGCGAGTACACTTTTGCAAGGGAGGAGTCCATATACTTAAAATCTGTCAGATAAATATCGATCAGCCCATCCAGGGCCTGCAGGGCTTCCACGCTCTCATACCCGCCGCAGTTATACACAACCGGCACGGTAAGTCCCTTTTTCTTTGCCTGAAAAAGTGCCTCCCGGATCTGCAGCACGTAGTGGCTTGGTGTCACAAGATTGATATTGTTTGCATTCTGTGCCTGCAGCTCCAGAAAAATGTCCGAAAGCCGCCCGATCGAAATCACTTTTCCACTCTCCATCTCCGCAATATGATGGTTCTGACAGTAAACACACCGCAGATTACATCCGGAAAAGAAAACCGTCCCCGACCCCGTCGTCCCGGAAATACACGGCTCCTCCCAGAAATGCAGTGCAGCCCGCGCCGCCGCAACCCCGGAGGGCGCCTTACAATATCCCGTCTTTCCATGCTCCCGGTCCGCTCCGCACTTCCGCGGACAGACCCGGCACCGGCTCATCTCCAGTTCCAAATCCTGCATCGTATTTCTCCCTTTTCTCTTTAGAAAAAAGCCGTGTCTCCGGAAAATAGTTCTTCCACAGACACAGCTTTCATATTTCTATGCGTCAATTAATATGCCAAAATTTCATATCCATCTTCTGTTACCGCAACCGTAACCTCCCACTGGGCTGACGGTGCGCCGTCCTCAGTGTAGACAGTCCAGTCGTTGTCGGAGTCGATGAAGATCTCATCCGTTCCGAGATTGATCATCGGCTCAATGGTGAATACCATACCCGGTACGAGCAGCATTCCGGTATCTCGTCTTGTGACATAGCTGACGAACGGATCCTCATGGAACTCCAGACCGACGCCATGGCCACCGATATCACGGACAACTTTATAGCCCTGGCTCTGGGCAAATTCATTGATCACCGCGCCGACATTGCCGAGGCGGTTGAACGGGCGTACTTCAGAGAGTCCAAGCTGTACGGCTTTTAACGTATCTTCCACCAGCTTCTTCGAAACATCATCTACATCGCCGATGCAGAACATACGGGAAGAATCGGAAAAATATCCCTTATAAATAGTAGAGACATCGACATTGATGATATCTCCGTCCTGCAGAATTTCCTCTTCGTTCGGAATTCCATGGCATACCGCATCGTTGATGGAGGTACACACGCTCTTCGGAAATCCTTCATAATTCAGCGGTGCTGCAATTCCGCCGAGTTCTTTTGTCTTTTCTGCGACCAGACGGTCGATGTCTTCCGTACTCATGCCTGCATGAATGTTTTCGGCCACATAATCCAGAACTGCAATATTGACAAGACCGCTTTCACGAATTCCATCGATCTGATCCGGTCTTTTGATAATTTTCTTCGGCGGAATTTTCCATCCCTTTAATTTATAAGAATTGATTTTCTCATCCAGCGCCAGATGGCAGTCTTTGTACTTCTTCCCGCTGCCGCACCAGCAGGGATCATTTCTTCCAATTTTTTTCAGCATAATGTTCTATCCTCTTTCTGAACGCGGAACGACAGATCCGATTTTCTGTCTCCCGCTGAAATTCATATAACTCCTCTACTACTTTACCACACTCCGGCAAAACTGCAAGCAAAAGTTACCAAATGAATAACTCTCTCAAAAGAGACCCTCCGCCGGATTCCGCATGCGGACGGCGTGTGCAGTAAGGTTATCATGCGTGAAAAACTTTTATATCCCGAAATACCGCTTTCCCATCCGATGCATACAGCCCGAAGCATCCGCCCGTCTGATCATACATCCGTGTTCCAAGCGCAATTTTGCCATCCACATAAGCTTCCAGAATCGTACCGTCTGCAATCACATCGACATGAAAACTTTTTCCTGTCGACATCGGCAGCGGCCGTTCCAGTTCCACCTCATATGGGAACATCTGTCCGCCCCGTTCTGTCATGCGGACTCCGGATTTAAACTCGATCCGGCGGCGTCCAAAATCAATCAGAAGATAATAACCGACTGTAAATGTTTCCCCGACATGTACCGCAATTCCAATGCTCGGGTTATCCCCGGCTACCTCGACGTCAAAGGAAAGGCGGCTCGTTTCACCCACCGGATTCAGCAGCAGCGCACTAAAATCGTACGGTGTATCAACCTTTGCCTGATCCTTTTCCAGCTTCCACTCTCCTGTCAGCGCCTGCATCTGAAGCGGTTCTTCCCGTCCCACGGCTTCCAGCACCTGCGGAATCGGCTTCACAAAAAGGTCGCCATTCTCATCCTGCCACAGCTCATGCACCACCAGACTGCCGCCCCAGTCCCATGTATTGCAGTCTTTTCCGGGATATCCCGGCGGATCAAAATTGTGCTCGTTGACTTCTCTTGTCGGATTCCAGCCGTAAACGTATCGATGAACGCCATCACTTCCCGTCTTTGCCGCATAAAAAGCACGCGTGTCGAACGTATCAATTTCCGGCGTCTGCCACGGTCCATACGGACTTCTGCTCTTCCGGTACATCGTCTGATAGCGGTCCGCATACGAAGAAAAGACGAGATAATACCAGTCTCCCATCCGGAAAAAGTCAGGGCACTCAAACGCACACTGTGCATTCATCGGAGCATAGAACGGCTCGCAATAGTCCCAGTGATGCAGATCCTTCGATTTGCACAGACCCACACAGCCTCTCCTCGTCGTTTTTCCTTTTTTCTGCGCCGCAAAAATCATCCACCAGCAGTTTTCCTCCTCACTCCAGAAAACAAACGGATCCCTCCAGTGGATCGGCTCATAGATCACATCATCCGATGCGAAGCGGTCCTCCGGGATTTCCGTCCACACATCCAGATCGGTGCTGACGGCGTGATTCATGTAGTTCTTCTCTGGCAACTTCTGAAAGGTACAGTAAAACATGTGATACAGGCCATCCACTTTGATCACAGAACCCGTGCCGCCCACAATTTTTGTATCATGCTCCGTATAATGAATATGATCCGTTGTGCTCAGCATCACCCAGCTGTCCTGATGCTGTTCATCCCGGTTCGCACGGTAATTGCGAAGATAAAACGGTTTAAAAACACCATTGTCGTAATAGGGGATCACATCACCCAGCACTGCCTTTTCCGGTCGAAAATAAAGACTCATCCGCTCACCCTCCCATCGTTATCAATTGAATATTTTCAAAGCGCACCTTTCCGTCAGATACAGCAAGACCAAACTTCCGGTCGTGCAAGTCATACGCGCGCACACTGAGAGCCGTTGTTCCGCCCACATAGACTTCCATCACAGACTCATCGATATAAATTTCCATGGAATACGTTTTCCCCGGAATCAGTTCCAGCGGCCGCTCCAGCTCGACATCGTACTGGAACGTCCATCCGCCCTGCTCATGCATACGGATTGCGCTCTTGTACTCCAGACGCTGCCGCTTCGGATCTAAGTAGAAATAGTAGCCTCTCGCAAACTCCTCATCCACCTGCAGTGCCACGGCAAAGCGCTCCGTTCCTTCAGAAAACGTGAAATCAAGTGCCAGACAGCCCTGATGCGGAACGTCGTTTTCACTGAGTGCAGACGCATAAGCATACGGCGTATCAACAACGGCAGATGTTTCACCAATCTCCCACGCGCCGTTCATCGGTGCCCACTTTACGTCATTTTGAATGCTCAGAACCTCTTTCAGCGCCGGATTTGGTCTTACCGCCAGTGTGCCGTCCTCCCGTGCATAAATTTCATGCGGAATCAGCGTACCGCCCCAGTCATATGTTTTGTAATCGTATCCCTCGTGGTTCGGATCCGGGTCGAAATTCCAGGTATTCTGTGTCCTTGTCGGATTCCAGCCGAACAGATACCGGTGGTTTCCATCCCCGCAGCTTTTTGCCGCGTAGAACGCACGACCGTCAAAGGAATCTGTTTTCGGGCGTTTCCACGGTCCATGGCAGGAACGGCTCATGCGGTAAATGGTCTGGAAACGGTCTGTGAACTGTGAAAAGATCAGATACCACCAGCCGTTTTCGTAAAACATGTCCGGGCACTCGTACGCAGCCATGCTCGCATGCGGTGCATACAGCGGCTCACAGCACTCCCAGTGGTGAAGATCGGCAGATTTACATAAGCCTACACAGCCGCGGCGGCCTGTTTTTCCCTGGCTCTGCGCGCACAGCAGCATCCACCAGCAGTTTTCTTCCTCATTCCAGAACACGTATGGATCGCGCCAGTCGGTCGGCAGATAGATCGTTTCGTCCGGTCCGAATGTTTCTTCTTCGTGTTTCGTCCAACTGTCCAGATCACGGCTCGTCGCGTGGCAGACGTACTGCCGCTGCGGATTCTGTTCAAAGACGCAGTAATATAAATGGTAAATCCCATCTGCCTTGATGACAGATCCCGTTCCTCCCAGAATCCCAATCGCCGTCTCCGGCCCGTAATGCACCATATCTTTTGTGTTTAGCAGATGCCAGCCGTCTTTCCTGTCGCTGCCGAAATATGGATTCCAGTTTTTCAGATAAAAAAGGTGGAATTTCCCATCTTCATAATAAGGAATCACATCGCCGACACGAGCATGCTGCGGGGTATAAAATAACTGCATATTTTTTCTTCTCCTTTCTGTTTTTCTGCGGTTTTTCCCGCTTTTTCGTACTCTTTTTCCGATGCTTTTATTATACTTTTTTCCCTGTAAAATTACAATTAAAATCAGGTATATTTGCCCCGATTTCCGGCAATACTTTTTCATGAAACCACCAAAGAAAGCAAGAAAGGAAGATGCACGATGAGTGGAGATGCAGAGCTTTTAAACTTTATTTACCAGAACTCCCAGATGGGTGTCGACACGATCCGGCAGCTCATTGGAGTCGTTGAGGACAAAGACTTAAAAGAACATCTGAAAACCCAGTTTCAGGGCTATGAAGAATTTCATCAGGCGGCAAAGGAGCTGCTGAATGAGCACGGCTACGATGAAAAAGGCCTTGGCATAATGGAAAAAGCACGCACGTATTTTATGATAAACCTGCAGACTATGACGGATCCGTCCGCCTCACACATTGCCAGCATGCTGATTACCGGAAGCAGCATGGGCATCGTCGAGGCGATCCAGAAGTACCGCCAGTATGAGGACGCGGATCCCAAAATCCGGGATCTGATGGATAAGCTGCGAAAATTTGAAGAACACAACATGGAAAAATTAAAAGATTTCTTATGAAAATCATATTCAGCCAAACTACCCGCATCTGCAGACACGCTCTAGTAGCAGCTTCTTTTAGATGCAAAGGAATCGAGAAACGATCCGGTACCGGCACAAAACAGTGCCGCACCGGATTTTGAGTTGTTTTGACCGTTTTACAAACTTTACATACATTTAACACAAAACTGTTTTTAGATGTGTTATCTTCTAAATGTAGGTTTTTTCTCGAGTAAGACCTGCAAAACGTGTATCTATTGTTAAAACCACGAAAAGAAAAAGAAAATTACGTAAAGGGAGAAATTATGGACATTTTTGGAGTGTTATCCTTTGTCGGTGGCCTTGCCATGTTCTTATACGGCATGAGTGCCATGGGCGATGGCCTGACCAAACTTTCCGGCGGTAAACTGGAATACCTGCTGGAAAAGCTGACCTCAAAGCGGATTATGGCAGTTCTTTTAGGTGCCGGTGTTACCGCAGTTATCCAGTCCTCTTCTGCAACTACTGTTATGGTTGTCGGATTCGTAAACTCCGGCATCATGAAGCTGAACCAGGCAGTCGGCATCATCATGGGTGCCAACATCGGTACCACCATCACTTCCTGGATCTTAAGTCTTACCGGCATTCAGGGCGACAATGTATTCATTAAAATGCTGAACCCGTCGTCCTTTTCCCCCATTCTTGCAATCATCGGCGTTTTTATGCTGATGCTGGCAAAGAGCGATAAAAAGAAAAATGTCGGTACTCTGTTAACCGGTTTTTCCATTCTGATGTTTGGTATGCACACCATGAGCAGCGCTGTATCACCGCTCGCAGATGTACCGGAATTCACGGGACTTCTCGTAAAATTCTCAATTCCGGTGCTCGGTGTTCTTGCCGGAACCATTCTGACCGCCGTGATCCAGAGTTCCTCTGCTTCTGTCGGTATTCTTCAGGCACTCTGCGCAACCGGTTCCGTCAGCTACGCCGTAGCGATCCCGATCATCATGGGACAGAATATCGGTACATGTATCACCGCATTGCTCTCCTCCATCGGTACAAGCCGCAATGCACGCCGTACCGCAATGGTTCACCTTTATTTTAATATCATCGGTACTGTTCTTTTCCTGGTTCTCTTCTATGGAATCAATGCCTTTGTACATTTTCCATTCCTGGAAACCTCGGCAAATGCAGCCGGCATCGCAATCGTTCACTCCGGCTTCAATATTTTCGCAACACTGATCCTGTTCCCGTTTGCAGACGGACTGGTCAAACTTGCGAAACTGACCATTCCGGACGGACCGGAAGAAAAAGCAGACGAAGCTGTTCAGATGCTCGATACCCGTTTCCTCGACAGCCCGGCTTTTGCTCTGCAGCAGTGTAAAGTTGCAGCCGCAAAAATGGCAGAACTGACCGAAACCGGTCTTGTTACTTCTGTTGACCTGATGGCCTCCTACAACGAGGCGGATGCGGAAAATGTAGATATTCTTGAGAAAAAGGTGGATCATTTTGAAGATGCCCTCGGCACATATCTGGTGAAGCTTTCCAGTGAAAAGCTTTCCCCGAAGGACAGCCAGACACTTTCCATGATCCTGCACTGCATCGGCGATTTCGAACGAATTTCCGATCACACCGTCAACATCATGAAAGCTGCAAGAGAAATGCATGACAAGAACCTGCAGTTCTCCGCTGACGGAGCCGCAGAGCTTGCTGTTTATGGAAAAGCAGTCAAAGATATTGTCAGCCTGACCTTCTCCGTTTTCAATAATGAAGATGTGAAAAAAGCAAATGAAGTGGAACCGCTCGAGCAGGTGATTGACAGCCTGAATTCCAGACTGAAGAATCACCACATCGAACGGCTCCAGAGTGGAAAATGCACGATCGAGCTTGGTTTTATCCTTTCCGATGTGATGACCGACTTCGAACGGATTTCCGACCACTGCTCCAACATTGCCGTCTGCGTCAGCCAGATCCACAGCGGATCGTTTGATACACACGAATATCTGCATGCGCTGAAGAAAGAAGAAGAGTTTGAGTCAGAGTACAAAGAACTGAAAAAACAGTATCAGCTGCCAACGCTGAAAGCCTAAAAACAGACTGTACTGTAACCATAAGCTGTACAACCGGGAATTTTTATGGTAAGAATCTTCCCTTCCTTAGGCTGTCACTGTTTTGTTTTATTACCATATCACAGATGCATTACTCAATCTACTATTTTTCTCTGAATTTTTCCAAAAAATACCGACTGCCCATCAATATTGATATATTCTACATTGGCAGTCGGTATTTCTATTTCATTCTATTCTTTTCTTTATACCACCTGATCCTTCGCAATAAATACCGGGAAGGAATCGGTTCCTTTGAGCTGTTTTCCCTCAGATACCGTAACGTATTTATCAGAAACAACGTACTCAATCTCAGCGCCTGCTTCAATCACAGTATCCTGCATCAGAATGCAGTTCTTTACTTTTGCTCCCTTGGCTACCTTGACACCACGGAACAAAATGCTGTTTTCGATTTCGCCTTCGATCACACAGCCGTCTGCTACCATCACGTTTTTCGCTTTTGATCCGTTGATATAACGGGTCGGATTGTCGTCGCGGACTTTGGTATAGATCGGGTTGCCGGAGAAGAGACTATCGAGATTCTCATCTTTTAAGAGCTTCATGTTCTCATCGAAATAACTCTTCATATCGTCGATTCTTGCCTGATAACCGGTAAACTCATATCCCTGAATGTTCAGTTTCTCCGTTTGCGGTGCCAGGACATCACGCTCAAAGAATTTATTTCCAAGGACAAAGCCTTTTTTGATTTCGTCGATCAGAAGCTGACGCTCCATCACGTAGATATTCATCGATACATTCTGTACTCCGTTTTCCTCCGAGTTTACAAAGATCTTGCTGATCTTCTGTCCTGCCATGGAGAAGGTGTAGTGCAGATAATTGGTTTTCTCGTAAGAGCTTCTGACGCCTTCCGGAATCGGCTGCTTGGTATAAGCTGCAGTAACATCTGCGCCGCTTTCGATATGCTGATTCAGCATCTCTTTGAAATCAAAATTGCAGGCAATGTTGGTGTCCGCCATAACAACATATTTTTCTTTCTGCCATTTCAGAAAATCGAGAACATTTGCCAGTGCTTCCACTCTTCCGGAATACACCTGAATTTTCTTCTCGGAATAAGGCGGAACAATGTTTAAGCCGCCTTTTTTTCTGGCGAGATCCCACTCACGTCCGGAGCCGAGATGATCCATCAGCGAATGGTAATTTTTGCGGACGATAATGGATACATTTCCGATTCCGCAGTTTACCATGCTGGATAAAATAAAGTCCACCATGCGGTAACGGCTGGCAAAAGGAATGGAGGCCATCAGACGCTCGTTTACCAGATCCGGTACCTGATCATCATAGCTGTTTGGGAAAATGATGCCCAGTGCATCTGCATTTGCGTTTACCATTCTTCTTCACCATCCTTTACATTTGCATTTACCATTGCATTTGGTCCTACTTTGGCACGCTCACCGATATGGATTCCGGATCCGATGGTGGCAACACCTTTTTCACCGTCATGCGGCATTTCTCCTACCACGGCATTCTGGCCAATCACAACGTTTTCCGCAACGATACAGTGTTTCACGACTGCTCCGGATTCGATCACGGTTCCTCCCATGATAACGGCATCTTCTACTTCTGCGCCCTCTGCAACCTTTACACCGGAGAACAGAATCGAACGTTTGACATGACCTGCAATACGGCAGCCATCGGTGATCATACAGTTTTCCACAACAGCGGTTTCGGTGATCTTATGGCCTGTTTTTCCGCTGTTTCGGCTGTAAATCTTCCAGTCATTGTCAAACAGGTTGATTCCGCTGTGTTCCGGATCGAGGATTTCCATATTTGCCTCCCACAAGGAGGAGATGGTTCCTACATCTTTCCAGTATCCGCTGAAGTGATAAGCGTACATATTGCGTCCGTCTTTTAAAAGATTCGGGATGATGTTGTTTCCGAAATCGTTCGAAGAATTCGGGTCTGCCTCGTCCTCAATCAGATATTTTTTCAGGATATCCCAGTTGAAAATGTAGATACCCATGGATGCCAGATTGGATTTCGGCTGTTTTGGTTTTTCCTGGAACTCGGTGATTTTGTCATTTTCATCTGCCACCATAAGTCCGAAACGGGATGCCTCCTCCCATGGCACTTCCATAACCGCAACGCTGAATTCTGCGCCCTTTTCCTTATGGAAGCGTAGGAAATCACTGTAGTCCTGTTTGCAGATCTGGTCTCCGGAAAGGATGATGACGTACTCCGGATCGTAGCTCTCGATGAATGGAATGTTCTGGTAGATGGCATTCGCAGTTCCTTTATACCAGTCAGAACCTGAGGCTTTCTGATAAGGAGGCAGCACGTGAACACCTCCATGGAGGCGGTCCAGATCCCACGGCTGGCCGTTTCCTATGTACTCATTTAACACCATTGGCTGATACTGTGTCAGAATACCTACGGTATCAATTCCGGAATTTACGCAGTTAGAAAGTGGGAAATCGATGATTCTATATTTTCCACCAAATGGAACTGCCGGTTTTGCAAGCTTCTCGGTCAGCGCATAAAGGCGAGATCCCTGACCTCCGGCAAGAAGCATTGCTATCATTTCTTTTGCCATAATCTATCCCCCTGTTTTAATAGATGCATTCATTATAACACACTATTTTCTCTATGGACAATCTTTTTGTGCATTTTTCACTATTTTTTATTTTTTTACCGATTTTATTCTGTATTTTTCTCCAGTTTTACAGTTCTTTCGTGAGCTTTTTACATTTTGTGCCACCAAGCCGGGCTTGCAGATTGCGGAAATCGCTTATCTCTTGCAGTCACAGCCTTGCTCCTTTGACCGTACAAAAAGCAGCCCCGCAAAGCCTTATGGTAAAGGTCTGCGGGGCTGCTTCTATGTTTTTTTGATTTTTTATGCTTTTGTAACGGTAACTGCCTCTTCGAGATCGAACTGGTCACCGTACGGTTTACAGTCATCATAGGCGAGGGACTGCAGAACAACATTCAGAATACGGTACGCACAGGTCTGAAGCTGTCCAAGCGGCAGGGTTCCGTCTGCGACAGATGCTACAATTTCCTGGCGGTTTCCTTTCTGGCCAGGCATCTGCAGATCGTTTCCTGCAAGAACACATTCTCTTGAAGTGGAATGTCCGTATTTCAGGTTATATTTGTAAGCGAACAATCCGCTCATGTCCTCTGAGGTTCCCCAGTCGGTCATGACATAGCCTGCGAAGCCCCACTCATCTCTTGCTGCTGCTGTCAGAAGGTCGTGGCTGTTGGCAGTATGTACACCGTTTACCAGGTTATACGAGGACATGATTGTCATCGGCTGTGCTGTCTTGACTGCGATTTCAAAGCCCTTCAGATAGATTTCACGCATTGCACGCTCGCTGATATGCTCATTGACGTACATACGGTTGTCTTCCTGGTTGTTGGCTGCAAAGTGCTTGATACTGGTTCCGATTCCGGCATGGGACTGGATTCCTCTGGTATCGGCTGCTGCACACAGACCTGCCACAAGCGGATCCTCTGAATAGTACTCGAAGTTTCTTCCGCACAGCGGATTTCTGTGAATGTTCATGCCAGGTGCCAGCCATACGGAAATGTGGAATTCTTCCATCTCTTTTCCGACGATATCACCGCATTTCTGGATCAGATCCATGTTCCACGATTGTGCAAGGAGTGCTGCTACCGGGATTGCGGTGCAGTACTGGAAATACTCCGTGCCGCCTTCCGGAACTTCGATTTCATTTTTGTTAAACGCATCTTCCAGAGGATTTCCGGAGGATACCATCTTTCCGTCTGCATCAACGACAAAGTGCGGAATCAGACGAAGACCGGCCGGACCGTCTGCAAGAATCGTATTGTAAATACCTCTGTCCGCAAGAAGAATGGAAGTTGTATCTCCCGCTGCTCCAGGCGCCATATCGGAAGAAGATCCGATAAAGCCTTCCTGTCCGAGGCCGTCTGCCGTACCATTGCAAACGGTAGCCATCTCCTCTACGGTCAGCTGCGATACGAGATCTTTTAATGTTGCTTTTCCGCTCTTTACATCTGCCGCAGTCAGCTTCTCTCCCTCATAAACTGGGAATGCTTCCGGTGTTCCACTGTAGATAACGGTCTCTGTCTTGATGCATTTACTGCAAATCTCAATCTGTTTTGCAGCTGCTTTTTCTTCTGCCTCACCTTCATAGCTGTACGGTGTTACGCCTGCTTTGGAGAGTTCCTGCGGAGCGTCATCTGCCGGGAAGAGATTCTTTCCCTGAACCGTAACAACGGTCTCTTTGAGATTCAGGGCTGCTGCCACTTTCGTTGTTCTGGAGCTGTTGCCGACACGGATGTAATACGTTCCTGCCTCGAGTACCCATGCTGCTTTTTTCTCATCGTAGGAAGCCATAGATCTCGTCGGGAAGGAAATGGTAATCGTCTGGGACTCACCCGGCGAGAGCAGATCGGATTTCCCAAAGCCGCCAAGCTCCTGATACGGTTTCTCAATCGTTCCATCCGGTGCGGAATAGTAAACCTGTACGACTTCTTTTCCGGCGAATGTATCACCAATATTCTTTACGGATGCGATAACGGTAACGTTCTTATCATCTGCCTCCACGTCCCTTACTTCCGTCTCGAAATCAGTATAGCCTTTGCCATAGCCGAAGCAGTAGTTCGGGGTTACGTTGAAGGTGTCAAAATAACGGTAGCCGACATAAATGCCGTCGCTGTAATACTCATCGTTGGTGTCACCGTTGTTGTGGCTGAAATTTTTTGAGGACGGATAGTCTTCATAGGAAGCAGCCCATGTATCGGTCAGCTTTCCGGATGGGATGCTCTTTCCGAGAACAACGTCTGCAACGATGTTTCCGGTTGCATTTCCGGCCTGTCCTGCAAGAAGAATTGCATTTAGTCCTTTGATTTTCTTTAACTCTGTGGTGTCTACAAGGTTCGCAATATTCAAAATTAAAACTGTTTTCTCATAATGCTCTGCCAGATAGGCAATGTCAGCGAGCTCGTTTTCGCCGAGCAGATAATCGCATGCTCTGTTATAGCGGTCTGCACCTTCACCGGAGTTTCTTGACAGAACATAGATAGCGGTATCGGTGTCCTCTTTTTCGGTAATTACCGGCACATCAGGCTGTGCAAATACTTCCGAGAACATAACAGCAAAAATCGGAACGTGAAGCTCCTCTGCTTTTTTTGCCAGCTCTGCCTGATATGCAGCCTGCGCATCTGCAAGCACTTTGTCATATTCGTCAAGCCATTTACCGGTCAGAATTTCAAAGCCGGCCTCTTTTAAGCCCTGTTCGATCGTAACAACCGTTCTTGTGTTAACGTCTCCGGAACCGGTACCCCCTTTTACCGTGTGGCGGACGCCGTTACCATAAACTGCGACTTTTCCTGCACCGGCAAGCGGCAGGGTTCCGTCGTTTTCAAGAAGTGTCATACACTCACCGGCCAGTTCACGTACCAGCGCGGAATGTTCTTTTTCTCTTGCAGATACTTCTCCTGTTTTTGATGCATAAAATGTTGCCATAATTCTAATACCTCCCAATAATAAATTCACATATAGCGCTTTTATTGTAACGCATTTTTCGTCATTATGCAAAAGTTTTTTCACTCGTCTTCTCATATTTTATTTGTATTTTGTGCATTTTCTTTTATTATCCGACTTTTCTGTCTTTTTTTCGCTCATTAATTTCTTTTTTTATTTTTTTATATTGATGCTTTTATTCTATTGATTTTCTGTAAACGATACGCTTTTTTACCCTTTTTTTCGTCTTCTTTTACAAAATTCGTTGACGCGTTTGATTTTGGCAGTATAATGGAATCAGAGATCAATTTTAGGAGGCTCCATTATGTTAAAACAACTTTCTATTTTCGCAGAAAATAAAAAAGGCACGATGCAGCAGATCACACAGATTCTGTTTGAAAACGACGTCAATATTTTAGGTTCCGTCAACAACGACAGCGCAGAATACGGCATTGTCCGCATGGTCGTTTCCGATCCGGATAAAGCAGAGCAGGCGCTTCAGGCTGCCGGTTACATGACACGCCAGACAGATGTACTCGGTGTCGAGGTAGTTGATCAGCCGGGCAACTTAAATTCCCTTCTGAAAACACTGCTTGAGACAAATATCAGCATCGACTATATCTATCTCTCCTTCAACCGCGAGTCCGGCTGCCCGATCATGGTGTTCCATGTACCGGATGTATACGAGACAGAAGCAAGCTTAAAGAGCAAAGGATATACCGTTCTTTAAAACTTTTGCACTATCCTTTTACGGTCTGATCATACCAGTTTCCGATCCGTTATGCTATAACCATTCTGACTTTCCGCTGTTGTTTCTTTGACTCTTGCAGCACAGTTAGAGCGTGTTTGAAAAAGACATCTGGCGAAGTGATTTTTCACCCCTGCAGATGTCTTTTTTCTATATCATCTATTCTTTTTCTTCATCCTCAAACAGGTGATCCCGCGTAATGTTTTTTGCCCACAGTCCGCTCTTATACCGTTTCAGAACCCACGGCCATTTTACAAACTCGTCTGTACACAGCAGGAAATAAACCACAAGGACAGGAAGCTTGAAGACAAACGCTGCAATAAATCCAAGCGGCACCGCGTAGCACCACATATCAATCGTATCACAGACCAGTCCGAACTTTGTGTCACCTCCGGCACGGAATACTCCGGCAATCAGCGTCGTATTGACGGCCGCCCCCATAATATAATAGGTATTGATCAGCAGCATATATTTCAGATAATGCATCGCGGTCTCATTTAAAGAAGCAAATTTCAATACAAACGGCGTGATACCCAGCACAACCAGTCCGCCCACAGCTCCGGCAACAACCGTCAGCTTCAGCAGTTTCGATGCATATTCCTTCGCCTTTTCCAGATTTCCTTCTCCCATAACATTTCCAAGCAGAATACCGCCCGCACTTGCCACACCAAAGCACAGCACAGTTCCGATATTTCTTACAACGACAACGAGCGAGTTTGCCGCTACCGCATCGCTTCCCAAATGCCCCAGGATCACAGAATACATCGAAAATGCAACGCCCCAGGAAAGATCATTTCCAAGCGCCGGAAGTGACAGCTTCACAAAATCGGAAAACAGCAGCTTGTTGCGGATGAACATGTACCGCAGATCGAGCTTGATATCCTTACTCATAATCGATACAATCACGCAGCCGATCAGTTCAATGACACGCGACATCGCCGTTGCGATTGCAACACCGGTTGCTCCAAGCTTCGGAAATCCGAAGAGACCAAAAATGAAGCATGCGTTGAAAAATACGTTCAGTGCGAATGCCATCATATTCATCGCCATGCTGATCGTCACACGGCCGAGGCTTCGAAGCACCGCAAGATAGATCTCCGTAATGCCCCAGCACAGGTAGGTCACACCCATGACGCGCAGATACGAAGCACCGATCCGGATCAGTTCCGCATTATCTGTAAACAGACGCATCATCATCTGTGGCATGGTAAAAGCAATTCCTGCCACAACGACGGAGATGATGACGGAGAATCGAAGTGCGATTCCCTCGACAGTCTGAATTGCTCGCATATTGCCTTTTCCAAAGTACTGGGCACACAGAAGTGTTGCTCCTGTTCCCAGTCCATAATAAACCATAAATAATACATTTGCATAGTTGGATGCCAGGGATACCGCGGAAATAGCGGACTGTCCCACGTAGTTCAGCATCACGACATCGGCAGAGTTGACTGCCGCGCTTAAAAGATTCTGAATCACAATCGGCAGAACCAGCTTAAAAATCTGGCTGTAAAAGCCCTGCTCTTTTGTTGTTGCCCTCATGTTTCTTCTCCATTTCTCTTCTTTATTTGTTTTCTTTCTTTTCCTGTTTTGCCTTCACATACGGATATCGGACCTGCGTGTAAACAAACATCACCAGAATATAGATGCCGCATGCGATCGCCGCGGGAACCGTAAGATCCGACAGATTGACATACGAGGTTCCGATCATCAGAATGCCGATGAAAAACAGCAGAATGTGAAGTGTCCGCTTTTTCATACAAAACGCAGATTTCTGATACTCTTCCGGGAAGATATCCGGCAGACGCCAGCAGGCCAGGAGTACCATAAATTCCGTCACCATATCGGTTCCGACACCCATGTTTGAAATCAATGTCAGATCCATTCCCGTAAGGATCGGAATAGCGCCCATCAGGAAAAAGACCATCAGAAGGATCACCGGAACACCGTTTTTATTCTCCTCCGCAGTTTTTTCCGGCAGCCAGCCCTGTTTTGCGGCCGCCTGCAGTCCTCGCGTCACCCAGCTCAAGGTTCCATTCAGGGTGGTGAGCAGTGCAAATACAGCACCGCCGAACACGAAGAACAGGTACAGCCAGGTTGGAAAAATCTCCTGCGCGACAAGCGTCAGGTTCTGAAATGCGACCGTTTCGACCGGAAGCACGCCGCCTGCCACAATACCGATCAGCACGTAGAATACAGCAACGATACTCGTGGAAAGCACGATAACCTTTGGAATCGTGCGGGACGGCTCCACGATATCATCACCGTTCTCCGCAACGAATTTTGCGCCTCCGCACGCAAAACTCAAAAGTGCTACACCTGTGAAAAAGTTCTTCGGGCCGTTCGGCATCAGGTTGGATACCGTCGGTGTCAGAGCATCCCAGCTCACTTTGGGCAGTCCGAATACAATAAATAAGAACAGGCTCAAAAGCAGCAGCACAACCATGCCCTTTTGCACCAGTGCGCTCGATTTCAGTCCGATAAGATTGACGGCGGTGCAGATAACAAGTGCTGCCATTGCGACAGCCGACTCGCCAAACAGCGGAAAAATCGAACAGAAATAGCTTGCAAAGCCTTTCGCGTACGTTGCGATCAAAACCTGGCTTAAGACAAACATCGCAATGTACATAAATCCGGCTTTTTCGCCCAGCAAACGTCGGATATAGGTAAATCCGGCGCCTGATGACGGGATTGCGGACGTCAGGATAATAAACGGTACACAGGTGATAATGGCAAGCACGGCACCTAAAATAAACGCTGCGGCAATGCCGTGTCCTGTCAGACCGATGACGATTCCCGTCAGTACCATGATGCCCGAACCGATGATCTGTCCGATCGCAAGTCCCATACAATCGGAAAAATTCAGTTTTTTATGACCTTCCCCCATACATTTTCCTTCCTTTCTCTCCCGTTTCTATTGGCGGATCCCAACAGAAACGCATAGCATCCTATTTTTTTATTCTACCGAAATCTCATCGTTTGTCAATTTGCAAAATGCGCAAGGTTTAACGCTTTACCTGTACAGAATAGACAATATTATAATTGAACTTGTTTCGCTTTAATTTTGAACTTTTCAACATTTTTACAATTTTCAGTTTTTCTATTGAACTTTTTTCTTGTCCATGCTACAATAAGCACAGTTTTGAACTTTTTTTATTTTGTATTCTATCTTAAGGAGATTTTCTATGACAAACGAAACCTTTTCCGACCGTCTGAAACTAGCCATGCAGGCGAAACAGTTCAAGCAGGTCGATTTGATCCGAGCGGCCCAGCGGCGCGGTGTGAAGCTTGGAAAAAGCCATGTCAGCCAGTATGTCAGCGGAAAAACGGTTCCGCGCTCCGACATTCTTCACTTTCTGGCCGATGTGCTCCAGGTCGATCCCGACTGGCTGCTTGCAAAAGATTCCACAGTAAACTATACGGCAGATACGGTTTCTGATTCGACAGAATCTTGTTCTGATCCATCTGCCGCTTCTCTTTCCCAGAAAAAAACAGGAGGTTCCCCTATGCGAGAATTTAAAAAATCATCAAAACTCGACAATGTCTTATATGATGTCCGCGGACCTGTCGTAGAAGAAGCCAACCGCATGGAAGCGTGCGGCACGCAGGTTCTGAAGCTGAACATTGGAAATCCGGCTCCTTTTGGTTTCCGTACCCCGGATGAGGTCATCTACGACATGAGTCATCAGCTTACCGACTGTGAGGGCTACTCTCCTTCCCAGGGACTTTTCTCCGCAAGAAAAGCAATCATGCAATACGCACAGTTAAAGAAACTGCCAAATGTTTCTATTGATGATATTTATACAGGAAACGGCGTCAGTGAGCTGATCAACCTCTGTATGTCCGCTCTTCTGGATGACGGGGATGAAATCCTCATCCCATCCCCGGATTACCCTCTCTGGACTGCCTGCGCAACGCTGGCCGGCGGAAAAGCCGTCCACTACATCTGCGACGAACAGTCCGAATGGTATCCGGACATCGATGATATGCGAAAGAAGATCACCGACCGCACAAAAGCGATTGTTATCATCAATCCGAATAACCCGACCGGTGCACTCTATCCGAAAGAGGTACTGCAGCAGATTGTCGAGCTTGCCAGAGAACATCAGCTGATCATCTTTTCCGATGAAATTTATGACCGGCTCGTCATGGACGGTCTCGAGCATGTTTCTATTGCATCCCTCGCACCGGATCTGTTCTGTGTCACCTTCAGTGGTCTTTCCAAATCGCACATGATCGCAGGCTTCCGTATCGGCTGGATGATCTTAAGTGGAAATAAAGCTATCGCAAAGGACTATATTGAAGGGCTCAAAATGCTCTCCAACATGCGTCTCTGCTCCAATGTTCCGGCACAGTCCGTTGTCCAGACCGCTCTTGGCGGCCACCAGAGTGTCAACGACTACATCATTCCGGGCGGACGGATTTACGAGCAGCGCGAATACGTTTACAAGGCATTCTGCGATATTCCGGGTATCACCGCAGTCAAACCAAAAGCTGCGTTCTACATGTTCCCGAAAATTGACACGAAAAAGTTCAATATCACAAACGACGAAAAATTTGCTCTCGATCTGCTGCGCGACAAAAAACTTCTGATCGTCCACGGCGGCGGCTTCAACTGGGGACAGCCGGATCACTTCCGCGTTGTTTACCTGCCGCGAATTGAAGTTTTAAAGGATGCGGTTGAAAAGATCACCGACTTCCTCTCTTATTATCATCAGTAAAATTCTGATCACTTTTTTCACAGAGCTCCACCGGAAATACCACCTTTTTTCCGGCGGAGCTTTTTTCCTTTACCGGATTCTTTCCTGCTGCATTACACTTCACCGGTACCCGGCAAACAACAGGTAACTTTTCGTTACTGTTCACTCAGCAGTGAAACACTTGCTGTTTCGCTGCGTAAGAAAGTGAT
>ENA-UAPL01000109-UAPL01000109.1-human-gut-metagenome-genome-assembly--contig:-NODE-109-length-48319-cov-10.596490_pt1 | contig 48319 bp, 46 predicted proteins | sample MGYA00243480_ERZ654577 | MGnify/ENA primary metagenome ERZ654577 (study PRJEB26926, sample SAMN06164678) | human gut metagenome | biome: ENVO:00009003; feature: ENVO:2100002; material: ENVO:00002003...
AGATCGCTCAGTGTCTCGTGGGCTCGGAGATGTGTATAAGAGACAGATATAAGAGCCATAAAGAGCAGGAAAATTCAAGACATAATTTAGCAGGGTTTAAAGAAAATTAAGTGGAGGAAATGAATATGAAATCAATTAAGATCGGATTTGCACCTACAAGAAGAAGTATTTTCAGCGCTCCGGATGCTGTAAAATACGCCAACCTGACGAGAGAGCGTTTAAAAGAGCTCGGCGTTGAATTTGTTGATATCACAGACATCAACGAGGAGGGGCTGTTTTACGATGAGGCGGATCGTGAGAAAATTCAGGAGAAATTCCGCCGTGAGAACGTAAAGGGAATTTTCTTCCCGCACGGAAACTTCGGCACGGAATATGTCTGTGCAAGACTGGCAAAAGAAATGGGTCTTCCGGTACTCCTCTGGGGACCGCGCGATGAGAGACCGGATGAGAACGGTGTGCGTCTCCGCGATAGCCAGTGTGGCCTGTTCGCAACCGGAAAAGTGCTGCGCCGTTTTGGCGTTCCGTTCACCTACATGACAAACTGCCGCCTGACCGATCCGGAATTTGAGCGCGGCATCAAGGATTTCCTCGCCGTATGTAATGTGGTAGATACCTTCCGTCACACCAGAATCCTTCAGATCGGACCGCGTCCGTTCGACTTCTGGTCCACGATGTGCAACGAGGGCGAGCTGCTGGAAAAATTCAATATTCAGCTTTCCCCGATTCCGCTTCCGGAGCTGACCGAAGAGATGAAGAAAGTAAAAGCAGAGGGCACCGAGGTAGAGAAAGTCGTTGCTTACTGCAATACCAATATGTGTGTAAAAATCAAACCGGAAGAGCTGGAAAATGTAGCAGCTCTGAAGGTTGCGATGAAGAACCTGGCTGTCAAATATTCCTGCAATGCCATTGCGATCCAGTGCTGGAACGCACTGCAGGGCGAGATCGGCATTATGCCGTGTGCGGCAAACTCCCTGCTGAACGAAGAGGGAATTCCGGTTGTCTGTGAGACCGATATCCACGGTGCCATCACCGCTCTGATGGTAGAGGCTGCCGGCAGAAACGACAAGAGAAGCTTCTTTGCTGACTGGACGGTACGTCACCCGGACAACGAGAACGGCGAGCTGCTGCAGCACTGCGGACCGTGGCCGATCTCTGTTGCACAGGAAAAACCGACGATCGGTTATCCGCTGGCATTCAGCCATCCGGGCGCTGTAGAGGCACAGGCAAAATTAGGTGAAATGACACTGGCGCGTTTCGACGGAGACAACGGAGAGTACTCCTTGCTGCTTGGAAATGCAAAAGGTGTAAAGGGGCCTTACACGAAGGGAACTTACGTATGGGTTGAGGTACAGAACCTGAAACGCCTCGAGGCAAAAATCGTGGAGGGACCGTACATCCACCACTGTGTCGGTATCCACGAAAACGTTGTGCCGGTTCTGTATGAAGCATGCAAATACATCGGCATTGCCCCGGATTTATATGATCCGATCGAGGAAGATGTCAAAGCATATTTAAGAGGAGAATGAAAATCATGAGTGAATACAAGGAATTGAGTTGTCTGGCGTATGATCTGCGGAAGAAAGTAGTGGAAATGGTAGTTTCCGGCAAGGGCGGCCACATCGGCGGTGACATGAGTGTCATTGATGTGCTTGTAGCGCTGTATTTTAAAGAGATGAACATCAGCCCTAAGAACATGGACGACCCGGACCGCGACCGTTTTGTGATGAGTAAAGGTCATTCCGTTGAGGCATATTATGCAGTACTTGCAGCAAAGGGATTCTTCCCGATGGAAGAGGTCATCGAAAAATTCTCCAAATTCGGCAGCCCGTACATCGGCCATCCGAACAATAAACTGCCGGGCATCGAGATGAATTCCGGTTCTCTCGGCCACGGACTTCCGGTCTGCGTGGGAATGGCGCTGGCAGGAAAAATGGATAAAAAAGATTACCGTGTCTACACCGTTATGGGTGACGGCGAGCTGGCAGAAGGCTCTGTCTGGGAGGGCGCAATGTCCGCAGGAAACTACAAGCTGGACAACCTCTGTGCGATCGTAGACCGCAACCGTCTGCAGATCTCCGGAAATACCGAGGATGTCATGAAACAGGACAGCCAGGAGGAAAGATGGGCAGCGTTCGGATGGAATGTTCTTTCCGTACCGGGCAACGATATGGACGCGCTCGTTCATGCGTTTGAGCTGGCGAAACACTGTAAGGGAAAACCGACGGTTATTATTGCAAATACAACGAAGGGCTGTGGTTCTTCCGTGATGGAAAATAAGGCGGAGTGGCATCATAAAGTGCCGACACCGGAGGAAGTAGAACAGATCATGAAGGATCTGGATGAGAGAAAGGAGGCACTGTCATGAATAAGATTCCAAACAGACAGGCCATTTGCGAGGTTTTAATGAAACATGCCGAAACGGATAAAGATATCGTGGTGCTCTGCAGCGATTCCAGGGGAAGTGCTTCCCTGACACCGTTTGCAAATGCGTATCCGGAGCAGTTTGTGGAGATGGGTATCGCGGAGCAGGATCTGGTCAGCGTTTCTGCCGGTCTTGCAAAATGCGGCAAGAAAGCATTTGCGGCATCTCCGGCGTGCTTCCTTTCTACAAGAAGCTATGAGCAGGCGAAAATTGACTGTGCATACTCCAACACCAATGTAAAGCTGATCGGCATCAGCGGCGGTGTGAGCTACGGCGCACTCGGCATGAGCCATCATTCTGCACAGGACATCGCAGCAATGGCAGCTATTCCGAACATGCGCGTTTATCTGCCAAGCGACCGCTTCCAGACAGCAAAACTGGTTGAGGCGCTTCTTACCGATGAAAAACCGGCTTATATCCGAGTGGGAAGAAATGCCGTTGCGGATATTTACAGCGAAGAAAATACCCCGTTTGAGATGGATAAGGCAACGGTTCTCTCGGAAGGCACCGATGTATTACTGGTAGCCTGCGGCGAGATGGTCCGCCCGGCGCTCGATGCAGCTGCCATGCTGAAAGAAGAGGGAATCAGCGCAGGACTGCTCGATATGTACTGTGTGAAACCGCTGGACAAAGAGGGTCTGGTAGAGGCTACAAAGAAGGCAAAAGTTGTCATTTCGATCGAAGAGCACGCTCCATTTGGCGGCCTTGGTTCGATGGTAAGCCAGGTGGTCGGCGCAGAGTGCCCGCGCAAAGTCGTTCATATGTCTCTGCCGGATGCGCCGGTGATCACGGGAACTTCCCAAGAAGTCTTTGACTATTATGGACTGAATGCCGAGGGCATTGCAAAAAAAGCGAAAGAATTACTGGCTTAACCAGAAATGGAATCAGCGGTGAATGTGATAGCCCGCAGGGAACTGTAAACTGCCGCAGGTCTGCGTATGCCATGTTCCTGCGTGCCCGGGCGGAAGAAAATCCGGGAACGCAGGAACTTTTTCTATATAATCAGGAATAAATCGTTCTGCGGAAGATGTTTGAATGTGTGGTAATCACCAAAGATCTTGCCTGTAGGGGCAGGGTGAATGCTGCGACAATAGAAAATGACGCATGGTGTGTTGAAAAACAGGGTGTATTCAGCGTTATTCGAGATGGGGATCTGGATATTTATAAAATTTTAGGAATGGAGCTGGACAAATGGAGAAAAGGTATATTATCGGAATTGACCAGAGCACGCAGGGAACGAAAGCGCTGCTCTTTGATGGGGAGGGACATTTACTCCGCCGTACCGACCTGCCGCACCGGCAGATTGTCAATGAAAAGGGATGGGTGTCCCATGATCTGAATGAGATTTACCGGAATACCGTACAGACGGTAAAAACGCTGGTGGCAGAGTCCGGTGTTGCACCGGAAGAAATCGCCGGTATCGGCATCAGCAATCAGCGTGAGACGACGGCAATCTGGGATAAGGCGACCGGGGAACCGCTGGAAGAGGCAATTGTATGGCAGTGCGGCCGCGCAAGCGGCATTGCGCAGAAAATTGCGGAGCAGGGTCACGCAGAGGAGATCCGCGAGGCGACGGGTCTGCAGCTTTCGGCTTATTTCCCGGCTGCAAAGATGGCATGGCTGCTTCGAAACGGCGGAGAAGAAAGACAGAAGCGTGCGGAAAACGGCGAGCTGTGTCTGGGAACAATTGACAGCTGGCTGGTTTACAAGCTGACGGGGGATCATGCATTTAAGACGGATTTTTCAAATGCGTCGAGAACGCAGTTGTTTAATTTGAAAACGCTGGCGTGGGATGAGAAGATCTGTGAGATATTCGGAATTCCGGTCTGTGCGCTGGCCAGGGTGTGTGATTCCGATGCGTTGTATGGAACCACGACGATGGAAGGATTGTTTTCCGAGCCGGTTCCGATCTGCGGTGTATTAGGCGACTCTCATGCGGCTCTGTTCGGACAGGGCTGCTTAAAACCGGGTATGATCAAGGCAACGTACGGAACGGGTTCTTCGCTGATGATGAACATTGGGGACAAGCCGATTCAGAGCAGCCACGGTGTTGTGACTTCGCTTGCGTGGGGAAGAGGCGGCAAGGTGGACTATGTGCTGGAAGGCAACCTGAACTACACAGGAGCGGTGATTACCTGGCTGAAGGATGACCTGAAGCTGATTTCTTCGGCAAAAGAGACGGAAGGACTGGCGAGGGAGGCAAATCCGGCAGACCGCACGTATGTGGTTCCGGCATTTACCGGGCTTGGCGCGCCGTACTGGGATGAGAAAGCAACGGCATCGATCAGCGGAATTACCCGCACCACAGGAAAAGCCGAGGTGGTAAAAGCGGCTCTCGACTGCATTGCCTACCAGATCACCGACCTTGTCCGTGCGATGGAGCAGGATACCGGCATGCGGATCGAGGAACTCCGTGTAGACGGCGGCCCGACACGAAACGGATATCTGATGCAGTTCCAGAGCGATATTACGAATAAACGCGTAAATATTCCGGACGCGGAGGAGCTTTCCGGCATCGGGGCGGCTTATATGGCCGGTATTTCAGCCGGGGTCTACGATCTGGAAAAACTCGCGGGAAATATGAAACGAAGTGTGTATGAACCGAAGATGGACGACGAAATCCGGGAGAAAAAATATGCCGGATGGAAAAAGGCTGTCGACGGGGTATTAAGTAAATAGGGACTTGTGCTCTGTGCGGCGGGAGATTTTTTGCGCCTGACGGTGGGATGACGAAGGGGGGACGCGGGTATTACTGTACACTCGGCAAATACGCGTTTATGATAAGAAAACGAAGACGCATACGTGCGTGATTGAGAAATTTGAAAAATAAAATATTCTATAAACAAAAAGGAACGATTTGGATAGAACGTTCCTTTTTTGCATATAGAGAATAAATTGTACAGAAATAAAAGGCGCTGTATAAACAGCGCGTAGTGCTGGTAGAATGCGAGAAAACAACAAGAAAAAGAGGATTAAACTTGTAGTTCAATGAAGAAAAGAATAGATGTGGTATAGTATCAAGAAAAGGGGATTTCGCATGAATGAAATTTCAATAGAAGATGTATAGAGCGTGTCTGAAAAATCATTTCCGCAAACTGGGACTCGCAGCTTGCGAAAAGCCTTTTTCAGACACGCTCTAGAGTGTATATTATGCAAAAAAGAGGAGGGACAAGAGTTTGTCCGGTAAAAAACAGGAAGTATGGTAAGATAAGCTGGTAATGGAGAACGTATGCAGATTCGTATGGATGAAAAAGGGAGGATTCTGTTTATGGCTACTTACGTTATTTCTGATATTCACGGTGAGTATGAGAGATTTATGGAGCTGCTGGAAGAAATCGAGTTGAAAGATACAGATACGCTCTATATTCTGGGGGATGTTTTAGACCGGGGTGAGCATCCGATTAAGGTGATATTGAAACTGATGGAAATGCCGAATGCGTTCTGTATCGTGGGGAACCATGAGGTGATGGCGCTGGAATGTCTGCGGTTTCTCTGTCAGGAAATCACAGATCTTGCCATCGAGGAAGTGGATGCTGAACTGCTGGACAACCTGGTTCGCTGGAAGTATAACGGCGGTGATTCTACGATCCGGGAATTCCGGGCGCTGGATCCGGAGATGCGGGAGGAAGTGCTGAATTTTCTGGAGGATTTCAGTCTGTATGAGGAGCTTACAGTGGGAGAAAAACAGTATCTGCTGGTGCATGGAGGGCTGGGTGGATTCACACCGGAAAAGAGGATCGAGGAATATTCCCTGCACGATCTTGTATGGGCCAGACCAGATTATCAGAAGGAATACTTTGCGGATACAAATCTGGTAACAGGACATACACCGACGCAGACGATTCCGGAAAATGATAATCCCGGGTATATTTATAAAAAATATCACCACATCGCCATCGACTGCGGCGCATGCTTCCCGGGAGGGAGGCTGGCGGCAATCTGTCTGGAAACGGGGGAAGAGTTTTACAGTTCGGACAACAACAGGTGAACGATTTTAGACGTTCCATGATGCTAGTATCAGAAGACCGGGATCCGGAACCAGCAGAACAAGCGGGAAGATTTTTGAAACAGGACATGCCAAAACACAAGCAGGAAAGCCGTTTTTGGAAAAAATGAGCGGATTACGAAAGCTTTGAAGATTGCAGGAACAGCATGAAAGTTGTGAAAGAAAAGGAGTAATTTTGGATGCACTATATTATTACAGATATACATAACGACAGCTGGCGGTTCATGAAATTGCTGGAAAAAATGGATCTCAAAGAGGACGATCACCTGTACCTGCTTGGTGATTTGTTTGACCGCTGCAAGGATCATCCAGACCCGGCAGGCGTGTATTTTCAGGTACTGAAGCTGGGGAAAAAATGTACTGTGATCCGCGGCAACCACGATCATTGGCTTGCCAATTACATTTTCCGCTATTACGGAATGGATGAGAGAGACCGCGCCCTCCTGCAGCCGTATCCGTACAATTCCTTCCATCTTTTACAGGAACGCCTGTCGGAAGTTGATTTAAAGCAGCTCGCAGAGCGCATCCTTTCCTGGCCGGTACAGGTGGAAATCGAGGTAGACAGTCAGCCGTATCTGCTTGCCCATGCCTGTACGGCAGAACCGGGGAAATGGAAACTGGACAACTATTATCTGATGGGAGATTTGTGGTACAAGGTTTTTCTTCATGAGGGAGTGCATGGATATATTTCCGTCTGTGGTCATCAGAACATGGGAAATGGATCCATCTGGAAGAATAAAAAAGAAAACGTTTATCTGTGTGACTGCGGCTGCGGTTTCGAGAATGGAAGACTGGGATGCCTTTGCCTGGAAACGAAAGAAACTTTCTATGTATAAACAAACAGAGGAAAAGCGATGAAACGATATATGATGTCTGACATTCACGGATTTCTGGAGGCGTTCGAGGCAGCTCTGAGAAAAACAGACCTTTCGGGGAAAAACCAGCTGATTCTGCTGGGCGATTACATAGATTATGGGCCAGATGGCCGGGCGGTGCTGGAAAAAGTCAGGGCATTGCAGGAAAAATATGGTTCGGAAAAAGTCATTGCCCTGATGGGAAATCATGAAAAAGCACTGCTGGACTGGCTGGAAGAATATGCAGATGTCAACCGGCATATCGGCAGTGTGGAACAATATCGCAGTCGGGAATGGCTGGCATCGGATGCAGATGGAGATTATGAAACACTGCACAGCTTTCTGAAAGAAGAACATTTTCGAGAATTTCTGGAAAAAGAAGCACACCTCTCAGAGGATTCCAGAAATGCAGAAGCAGTACGGCTGATGTTCGAAGATGCGGGGGATTTGATCACCTGGATGCGCCATTTTCCTTACTTTTATGAAACAGAACGCCAGATTCTGGTGCACGCCGGAATTGCCGAATGGGGTGGTAAAGACTGGCTGTGCGTGACCAGCGAGGAGCTGATGGTGGGGAAAAGAACGGTAAGCCGCGGAGTATTCTATAAGGATGTGATTGCAGGTCACATCTCCACGGCAAAAATCAGTGGAAACAGAATATATGACAGTATCTGGCATGACGGTCAGAGTCATTATTATCTCGACGGAACCACCTGGCGGAGTGGAAAAATTCCGGTGCTGGAATATGACAGTGAAACGGGAAAATACAGAGAAATATAGTGAGAAATATTGTAATGCAGCACAGCAAAATCACGTCAGGACGGAAAAGTGATGGAACCGAATCAAGCAAGTAGTGAAGCGGCTTGCGGATATCCGCTTTGACAAAGAAACAGGATCCGAACAGAAGGGAGTACATCAGATGCATTTACCAGTTAGTGTAACACAGGATGAATTATTAGAAGTTTTGCTTCAGGTTGCGCCGGTGCGGCCGGTTTTTATCTGGGGTGCACCCGGCATCGGAAAATCCGCGTTAGTGGAAAAATTCGCAGATGAAGTCGGCCTGCCGTGCGTGTCGCTCCTCGGAAGCCAGCTCGCGCCGGAGGATATCATCGGCATTCCGCAGATCCGGGGCGAGACATCGGAATTCCTTCCGCCGAAGATGATCGCCAGAAAAGAGCCGTATGTCCTGTTTCTGGACGAACTCAACGCCTGTACGCAGGAAGTGCAGAAAGCCTTCTATTCCCTGATCCATGAGCGGCGGATCGGAGAATACCATCTTCCGGAGGGAAGCATTGTGATCGGAGCAGGAAACCGTGCCGAGGACAGCGCGATCGTAAAAACGATGTCGTCCGCCCTTTTAAACCGTATGTTCCATGTGCAGCTGAAAGCGGATGTGGGACAGTGGATCAAGTGGGCGCAGGCAGAAGGACTCCATCCGTGGGTCATTGACTATATCATTCAGCGGCCGGATCACCTCTTTTCCGAACCGCCGAAAACCGAAGAACCGTTTTCCACCCCGCGTTCCTGGCACATGCTGAGCGATGCGTTGAAGGAATACCGGGCCGGGGAGCAGGATATTTCGCAGGAAACATTAAAAATGATGGCGTACGCCTGCCTCTTGGAACAGCATGCGGGGATGTTTCTTGCTTACACAAAAACACTGCGCAACACACATCTCCTGGATGACATTATCGCGCAGAAAGCAAAATGGCCGGACAAGCCGGAAAACCGGGATGTGCTGTATTTTCTCGCACAGTCCTTCCGCGCCAGACTGCTTGCAGAACTGCCGAAAAGCAAACAGGGAATTTCCGGCGGCATGCTTTCCTTTGCGTACCGCGCCAAGGGCATGATCAAAGAACTCGCAGTCATCAATTTCGAAATCGCCCAGATGACCGTCGTAGCTGATGGAGCGGAGGCACTGCCGGACTGGTTTATGATGGAAATCATCCGTGATCTGCCGCGGCTCGTCGGCTGAAAAAAGCCCGGTTATTATTGAAACACATGACTGGGGGAGTGATTCATGAGCTTCAAATGGAAGCACTAAAATAAATTGACACGGATCTGAAAAACAGGAAGGAGAAACAGATGCCATACGTTCGAAGCAGGTATTACCGCGAAGAAGAAAAGCCGGCCGGGTACCGCAGAGTGGAGGCCGGCTTTGGTTTGCTGGAAAAAAATACACTGTTCCATCAACTGGATGGGTACATCACTGCAAAGCCCTCCCATCTGAATGCAAAAGGAAGTCTGGCCTGTGTTACGAAAGATGGAGATATCTACGTCAACATGCGGGCGAACCTGTCGCCGGAACAATGGTGCTATGTGATGGCACACAATCTTCTGCACCTGGCGTTCGGCCACTTTGACAAAGCGAGCATCCCTTCCGACTGCGAATTTGTCCCGGCATTCTGGAACAAAGCCTGTGATATCTACATTACCAGATTCCTTTATGACATCCGCCTCGGCGAGCCGATCTGCGCAGATCCGGCGGAAGCATATCCGATCAAACTGAACAGCGAGCAGAAAATTTATGAATATCTGTTGAAACACCAGGATAATGGTGCACAGATCTGCGGGACAAACTCTGAAAAATTAAAGGATATGATTGGGGTAGAACGGCCGATCGTTTATAAAAAGGGAGAAAGAAATGCATATGCTGAAAAATTTTCCTATGCAGTCACTCATTCCATCAAATCTGCACTCTGCGATGCGGGAGGATACGATCTTAAAACGAAAAAGAATACCGTTATTTCCAGAGCAGCAGAATGGTTCCTGTCCCATTATCCGCTGCTCGGAGGTCTTGCAGCTGCATTTAAAATTGTGGAGGACATTGAAATGTGCCATCGGTATGAAATCCATATTGCAGCGGTTGACGCAGAGCAGGGAATCATTTATACCAATCCGTCGTGCGGATTTTCGGAGGAAGAGTGGATTTTTGTTCTCGCGCATGAATATCTCCATGCCGGACTGCAGCACCAGAAACGGTGCAATGGGCGTGACTTCTTTCTGTGGAACATCGCCTGCGACTACGTCATCAACGACTGGCTGCACGAAATGGAGATCGGCAGAATGCCGCCGGATGGGCTGTTGTATGATGAAACACTTCACAATAAATCGGCAGAAAGTATCTATGATCTGATCGTGAAAGAGATCCGAAAGTACAAAAAACTAAACACCTTCCGGGGCTTTGGCAGAGGTGATATGTTTAACGGAAACAGACCGCATTTTACTGGAAGAGAAAACGGGGTCAGCTTGGATGAACTGCTAAAAAACGCACTGCGGGATGGACTGGATTACCATCAGGAGCACAATCGTGGTTTCCTGCCGGCCGGGCTGGTGCAGGAAATCAGGGCGCTTGCGATGCCGGTCATTCCCTGGGATGCCGTGCTGGCGAAGTGGTTTGACGTACAATTTCCACCGCTGGAAAAACACCGCACCTATGCGCGGCCGAGCAGACGGCAGGGTGCCACGCCGGATATTCCAAGGCCGGGATACGCGTATTACGAGCAGGATCTGGAGAGCCGGACCTTCGGTGTGGTCGTGGACACGTCCGGTTCCATGAGTGCAAAACAGATCGGTATGGCACTCGGCTCCATCGCCAGCTATGCCGCGGCGAAAGATGTTCCGTTCGTGAGAATCATTTTCTGTGATGCCAAAGCGACGGATGCGGGATATCTGGCACCGGAAGATATTGCCGGCCGGGTAAAAGTCACGGGACGAGGAGGAACCATACTGCAGCCGGGCGTGGATTGTCTGGAACAGGCGAATGATTTTCCCAAGGACGGGCCGATTCTGATTATTACGGACGGGGAGATTGAGAATGACCTGAAGGTAAGACGAGAGCATGCATTTCTGCTTCCGAGAGGAAACCGGCTGCCGTTCCGGGCACGGGGAGAAGTGTTTTATTTTCGGGAATAGTGCGGCGTAGTCTGTGCCTCTGCAAGAAACGATAGCAGCGGCAGAGAAAGCGGACAGAATTTGCGGATGATGTTTTGCGATACTTTAGAGAACAGAAACAGAGAACACGAGAGGAGACGCTGAGAATGAGCATTGTCATTACAGGCGATACCCATGGCACCTTTGATATTGGAAAAGTTGTACGCTATTTTAACGAGCACGAAGACGAGTACACCCAGGATGACTATCTGATCATCTGCGGAGATGTCGGCATCTGCGGCTTTTCTGCAGCATACGAAGCGAATACGAGAGCCGTTTTCCGAAGTCTGCCGGTGACGACACTGTTTATCGACGGAAATCATGAGAACTTCGAACAGCTGAATTCCTACGCCGTGGAGCAGTGGAACGGCGGAAAGGTGCATATCATTGAGGACAATATGATCCATCTGATGCGCGGCCAGATCTTTACGATTGACGGGCTGAAATTCTTTACCTTCGGAGGTGCTTACAGCATCGACAAAATGTCCCGCGCGGAGGGAATTTCGTGGTTCCCGGAAGAAATTCCGTCACGGGAAGAGTACGAAGAAGGATGGGCAAATCTGGAAAAAGAAGATTTCCAGGTGGACTACATACTGACCCACACAGCCCCAAGAGATGTAGCCGCGGCAATGGGGTATGGAGAGCTGTCTGACGATGAGGTGGAACTTCGCCAGTACCTGCAGCGCGTGGCGGATGAGACAGAGTTTCAGAAATGGTATTTCGGGCACTTTCATGAAGATGCGGAAGTGGAAGAGGTGTTTGTGTGTCTGTATGATGAGATTGTGGAGTTGAGTTAGGACAGGATCTTGTCCTGAAAAAAATAAGAAGCATGGTAAGATAAAATAGAAGCAGAGAACAGCCAGAAAATGCACGTCGAACCATAAAAATCTGCTTTGAAAAAAATAAAGGTTAATTGTGTTCTTCTGACGGGGCGTCCATGTGATCCAGCGCATACTCACACGCCTGAATCACAAAACTGGAAAAGGTAATGTCCTGGTCAGAATCGGAAATTGCCTGTTCGATCTGATCGATCAGGTGAATGGGGAAACGGATGGTTTTGTTTTCCGTTTCCTTGCGGTTGCCTTTTAACTGAAATGCCATATCAAACTCCATTCTGCTGCCGGAGAATATAAGAACGGAGCATGCTTCCGGATCTTATGTGGAAACTACTGGCAGCATAAAACATAACAAAGGTGTTTCAAAAAAGGTTCGACAAAAAAATAAATTTTTCGAATCTGCGAAATCGAAAAATGAAGAAAAAGCTGTTTTGTGGACAGCTTATTTCAGTGCGCTTTTTTCTGGCTGTATTCTGATTTTAAAGAGTACTGGAAGCCCAGTCTGTTTTATTGTATTGCATAATAATGATGAAATATGCATTGCAAAACGCATGACAAAATATATTGCAAATAAAGGGAGGATGTATTACACTAAAAGAAATACAACAGAAGAAGGAGGAAAATGAAATGTTCATTGCTCTGCTCAGCTAATGATTGAGATGCAGAGCAAGAAAAGCCGCCTTTCCATTGACGGAAGGCACCAAGGATCCTGAAGACAGCATAAGCGGCAGATATTCAGAGAAAAAGGATCGAAATTTTACATTTACGAGGGAGAAGACGTATGAAAGTGTGGAAGAAATTACAAGTTGTCTTTCTGGCACTGCTTTTATGCACCGGAATGATGACACAGCCTGCTCTTGCAGCATCGCTGCTTCAGGATGGAATCGAAGCAGCCTTGACAACAGACAAAGAAACTTACCAGCAGGGTGAAGAAATCAAAGTTACTTTAACTGTAACCAATACAAATGATACAGCAGTAACGAATCTGTCACTGGAAAATATTTTGCCGGAAAATTTTGTGCTGGCCGAAAATGCGGAGACAACAAAAAAGATGGAATCTCTGCAGGCTGGAGAAACCGTTACGTTGACAACGGTTTGTACGGTAAAAGCATCAGATGACAAGAAGGATGATGAAAATAAGGAAAATCCTTCTGGAGATGACAAAAAGAATCCGACAGATAATGAAAAGCCAGGAAATGGAAACGTAGCAAATGACACGAAGAATCCTGGTACGACAACGGGCAGCAAGGATTCCGGAACGACATTAACAAAAGATCAGGGAACTGGAAACGCAAAGCAAAATGGCCAGTCCTTAAAGGCTGAGAAACTGAAATCTGCACCGAAAATGGGTGACAACACCAAAATTATTGTTTGGGTTGTACTGCTGGTGCTGGCAGGAGCAGCCATTGTTGTTGCACTGAAGAAAAAAAACAGAAGAAATAAAATGTTGGCGTGGTTTCTGTGCCTGATTATGACGGGAAGCACCGTTGCAGGCGTATTTCCGGAACGGGCAAGAGCAGAAGCACAAAGTGTAAACATAGGAAAGGTCATGGAGCTTTCCAAGAATATTCTTGTGGATCAGACTACCGTGGAGCTGAAAGCAAAAGTTGAATATACCTACGTGAAGTCAGATGATCCATCGGACGATACCAAAACATATACACGCGGTGAGTGGGTGCAGATGCTCGCTGAAAAGGTTGAAATGAACCTGGATACAGATCCGGATTCCTTAAACCATTATTATGCGGATACGGCAGGAAATGCGTATGAAGCAGCAATCGAAATCGCAGAGAAATATGGAATCCTGCCGCCACCGGATATCGAAGATCTGGAGCAGGATATCCCGTTTTTCTATCCAGATGAACCGGCAACACGCGAATTTGCGGCTTATACGGCAGTACATGCAATGGGATTCAATGGAATACATTCGTATGATACGAACAGTTGGACGGATTGGGATAGTATTACATATCAAAATGAAGCAGCAATTGCAGTAGGGAAAGGATTTTTGGAATTAAATACAGAAAACCAGTTCCAGCCGCATGCGTTGCTCTCCAAGAAAGATGTTAAATCGATTTTCTGTGAAATTGATGAAATCAGACAGGAAGACACAACAATTGGTGAAGAGCCGCATGATAATACACAGTACGTAGATGGTGTATTGAAAAAAGAACTGGAAAATATCACAGATTATACAGTTGTAGAGAATGCGGATGGAACCTATACAGTTACACTTCCGAAAACAACCGAGACAGAAAAAATCGGAGAAGGAAGTGTTATGATCCTTCCTGCGAATGAAGTTTATATTTCAGGTATCGCGCTCAAAGCAACTACGGTAACAGAGGATGGCGAGAAACTGATTCTGACATGCATAAAGCCAGAATTATGGGAAGTGGTCAGCAAAATTGATTTTGTCGGAGGCGGTACAGCACTTATCGGAGGAGCTGCCGACACGGATGAATACGGAATTGCAACACAGGCTAATATAGGAGCAGGTGGTGTTATTGATGTTGGCTACGAAAAGAATTTTGAATTTAATATTGGTTCGAATGATGAAGGAAAAGGAAAAATTGATTTTGAAATTCCTGAAATTCTGTGCGTTGTAAATGTTGACGTTGGAGTAAATGGTGTTTCGGTAAATGAACTTAAACTTGCTGTCACGGAAAATGCAAATGAAGATATTACGGCGGAAAAAGAATTTGCTGACAGTGGTCAGGTAGAATTAATGCGTTTTCCAATTACAATAGGGGCTACCGGTTTTACCTTTGATGTTGTACTTTTCTGTTCATACAAAGCAGATGGATCCTTACATATTTCATATAGCGTTGAATCAACACAGGGATTTGAATATAAAGATGGAACATGGAGAGGCATTTTCGATTTTCATCATGGTGTTGATACCCTTGAGGTAAAGGGAAATATGGAAGGCGGTATTGGCATAAAAGGTCTGTTGACTTTGTACAGTGTTTTTGATTTAGCAGGCTATTATGCAGATTTAGGCTTAGGCGTTGAGGCAGAATTTGCATACCATGATTTAGAAAATGGAAGTCTCGCATGCGAGGATATCAAGGTATATCCATACTCAACAAATGGACTCGATACAGATTCCCTGCTTGGAGATGTACTGAAGAAATATTTCGATTTTGATCTGGAATTCAAACCGCTTCAAAATGATGAAAACAACAACTTGAGAATAAAAATGCATAAGGAAAATGGAGTCCGCGTTGAAAAATGTACGTACGCCAGCGGCGGTATCACAGGATATGTTTACTCGAGCAAAACACGTTTGCCGATAGAAAACGCGAGAGTCAGAATTTCCAGAAAAGTCAGAGCAGGCAGCGGCAATGGCGGAAACAGCGTAGCCGGAGGCGGCAGTGGAGGCGGAAGCCATGGAGCCTGGAGCCTTGAAACAGAAGAAAATGAAATTGCTGTTTTTTCAGGAGGAGCTGGAGCCTGGAGAGAGGAAGGAACAGAAACAGAAAGAATTCTCTATACCGATGTGTTTGGCAAGTACAGCACCAAAAATCTGCAGGATGGAACTTATGAAATTACAGTATCCGCAACGTCTTATCAGACGTACAAGGTTGCGGAAGTTCTGGTTCAGAACAGTGAAATCAGATATGTAGAAGATATCTATATGGTGGAGCGCCATGATGATTTTAATACAGGTTCTGTAGAGGGAACGATAACCGATGCAGTCACGGGAGATGGTATTACAGAAACAGCCTACATTGTACGCAAAGGCTGGAACAATCAAACGGGTGATGCTGTGACAGAAGGAGTATTTGAAAATGCAGACTATACTCTTTCAATGGAAAATGGAAATTATACGCTTGAAATCAGCAAAGAAGGCTATGTGACGAATTACAAAAATATCACAGTAGCGGGAGACCAGATTGAAACAGCAAATATTGTTCTTGTACCGGGAGATGGGGACGGTGAAACCGCAGGAGAACTCCGCATCGTATTAACCTGGGGCGAAGAGCCGTGGGATCTGGATTCTCATCTTGCATGCTACTCGTCGGACAAGCCGTATCATATCTGGTTCGGGCAGACAGATTTCGAAGGAAATTCTGTTGGAAACTTAGACGTAGATGATACAAGTAGTTATGGTCCGGAAACCATTACAGTACGTAACGTAAAAGCAGACGAAAAGTTCAGCTATTTCGTACACGATTATACCAACAGTTACAGTGAAGTGGCCAATGAAATGTCTCTTTCCGGAGCAAAAGTTCAGGTTTACCTCGAAGGCAAAAACATTGCAACATACACGATCCCGACAAATCAGCCAGGAACCTTATGGCATGTTTTCGATTTCGCTGGAGCGACCAAAACCATTAAATCTGTAAACACGCTTGAATATCAGAATGACCCATACACTATCGGCGGAATTGATCAGGAAATGGATGATGTGGATGACGCAGAAGAGATTGAAATGTATGCTGGAAAGGTACGAAACAAAAAACAGCCAGAGCAGAAAGTGGTTGTTGAGGAAACTCCATTACCGGAAACAACTGCAGAGAGCGTGATTTCAGAGTCGGAAGCAGAAAAACCTGGTGAAGCAGTATCCAAATCAGAATCAGAGCCAGATGATGAAAACGTGGCAGAAGATGAAACGGTAACTCCGTAATACAAAGAAGCTTAAAATGTGGTGAATCAGTAAATCTGGTGCACCACATTTTAAACGAATCAAGCAAGTAGCGAAGCGGATTGCGAATATCCGCTTTGCCAGGCAGAATAAGGAGCAGGTACAGATGAAAAAATGGATCCGCGCAGTATTGGCAGGCATAATCATTCTGGCATTGATTCTGTTTGGAATTTTTGCAGCTCAAAATACACAGAAGAGTACAAAGCCGGAACAGAATCCGGAAGAACAGAATACAAGTGTATCGGAAAACAGCACATCGGATGAGAACACAGCAGAAAACAGTACGGATGATCCTGACATCATTGTAAAAGACAATGTAAAGGTGATTACCAATGAGATGAAATCAGAAGATCAGCCAACGGAAGTTTCTGACAACAGTCTCACCTTTGAAAAAGATCCTGGTTACCAGACCGGAGATGTTCTTGTTGCGGGAGAAATCAGTGCAGCGCCTTCTGGATTTATTCGAAAAGTAGTGCAGAAAGAAAAAACGAATCAGGGTTACCGGGTAGAAACAGAGCCGGCGACCCTGCTGGATGTATTCGAAAAGGCACATATTATCAAACAGTTCCGGCTGACGGAGGATGGTGCAAGTGAAACAGGAAATAACAGCGCTTATATTATTAAAAGACTGTCCGAAGATGAATCGGAAGAAGAGACAGAGGAAGAAAACAGTGATTACGATTACAGTGTCTCAATCAATGTTGAAGAAGAACCCGTTCAGTTTTCAGGAGAGGCAGGATGGGGATGCTGGCTGGAACTTCAGATTGATATCGAAGACGGTGAAGTCCAGTGTGGAATTGCAGTAAGGAGCAAAGCAGGTATTTCCCTGGAATGCGGCGCAAACAGCGAAAAAGAATTTGAAAAGGAAAAAACCGTTTACGAACGAAAACTGCCGAATATCGAGTTCAACGCCGGTATTGTACCGATTGTTATTACAAATCATCTGGAAGCCGTTGTCGGGGCAGCGGGAAGTCTGGAGGGCGGCATTCACAGCTCTTACGGTGCAACAGCCGACAGCACCCTGGGATTCCAGTATGACAGCAGAACCGGCAAAGTAGAAGAAGTCAAAGAAGGAAATCTGAATTCAGACGGACTTGAGTGGAGTACGGTTGAGGTGAACGGAAGTCTGGAAGCATACATCGACATCCGGCTGAGCGCAAAATTATATGACAGCGCTGGCCTGAATCTTTCCGGCGGAGCAGTTGGAAAAGCAGAAGGCCAGGCAAAGGTATCCATGAAGGACGACCTGGGTGGATATGCGGGCTCACTGGAGCTTTCCATCAGCCCGAGAATCAAAGGAAAAGCAGTGGTTGATATCCCGGTCATTGATAAAAAAATGCAGGAAACAGATCTTTTTGACCGGACCTTTGATCCAATCTGGTCAAAACACTGGGAGTCAAGTGCAGACTGGCAGAAGGATATGGAATGGACGGAAACTGGGGAGCAGGGAGATATCTATGTTACACGGTATGGAGAAGTAAATCAGTGTGACAGCACGGCATTCCAGTTTGAAATCCCAAAAGGCTGGGAAATTCAGACGGAGGAAGTTGGCGGTCCCATGGATGCGGTCAGAGAAAACGTTGTTCTGACAAACGATAGAGGTGTTACCGTTTCGTTTTGGTACTGCCAAGGCGCGCTTGGCGGCTATTCACGTGATATGCTGAAGGCACAGGTTTCACAGGCAGACAATTCTAATTTTGTGCCTGGATATCCATGGGGAACCGATCGTGACTGTTCAGATCTTGGCGAATTTATGGTAGCACGAGTACATATTACAGGCGAGATGATGGCTGGCATTGATGAGAATTATGTTCCTGTAGACAGCACGTTGTTCGCAGTGATACCGACATCTCGTCTTGGTGAGATTGAATTTGCAGGTCAGGCTGGGGACGTAGACGAATTTTCTTTTGACTATCCGACACCAGTTGCATTTATCGCAGAAGCGCCAGACGGTGCATTTACAGAAAAAGAAGAAGAACAGGTTATTCGCATTTTGAAGAGCTTTAAAGTGGCTGAATTAGATTAAGAGGTACCCCGGAGAGCAGGAAGAGATGAATTGTGTTCCGGGGTGTTTGGGTATAAAAAAGGGAAGGAATGTTTTGAAATGGAAACGAATAACAAGAGGAAAAAGATGGTTTTTATACTTGCGGTACTTGGTATTGCAATTATCTGCGTCATCGGAGTTTTCGCAAAGAAGGCATATGACCGCCATCAGGAAGAACTTCGCTTACAGGCGATTGAGACGAAAAACAGTGAGATTGATGCGGAATATCAGAAATTTGAAAACGAAGAAAACCGGGATAAAAAACTGGAAGCATTGAAACAGGAAGTGGAGAGTGCAGAAAATTACAAAAAAACAGAAAACGCTTATGAGGAATGCTCCGCACACTATGAAAAAATCATTGCGCAGATGAAGAACTCTTTCGTTTCCGAATATGACGATACGATCAAAACCATCGCGGATAAAATCGGCGATGATGTTGAAAAAGTGGACGATAAGGAAGCACTCAAAAATGCTGCCAGCGAATTTACAACATTCAAAGATACTTTAAAAAATGACTTCGAAAATTACAATACCATTGTGCAGGACAGCTTTGATGAATATAACAGTACGATTGATGGATATGTGAAGAAATACAATGACAGAGTAACTGCGATTGAGAAAGCGAAAGAAGAGGCTCGGAAGAAAGCAGAGGAAGAGGCGAAAAAGAAAGCGGAAGAGGAAGCAGCGGCGAAAGCGGCACAGGAAGAAGCAGAGAGAAAAGCGGCAGAAGAAGCTGTAGCGGCCGAGGCAGGCCAGAACTCAGAAAATGCGTATAGCGGTGGTTCAGGAACAGAAGAAAGTGACTATTATTACGATAACAGCAGCAATGAGAGTAGTGGTGGTTCCGATTCCGGCAGTAATTCTAATGGAGATGACTGGAGTGCAGGAATGTATCATAGCTGGTACGTAGATGAAAATGGAAATAAAATTGAGGGAAGCGGTGATTACTTTGATCAAAACACAGGCGAATTGTATGATGAAGATGGAAATGATTTAGGAAATCTGGGCGAATGGCTTTGGGATTAAGCAAGCTAGCGGGACAGGTTTCTGGCAACATTTTCCATTCAATATAAGATAAAATGGCAATATCCAAAAAAAGAAAGCCTATCATAAGGAGAGTAAAAAATGGGAGAAAAGACAGCAGACACAGTAAAGGATATTCGCGTTACATTGACCGGATTCCACTACATAAAAGATGGCGATTATCCAAATGACTTCGAGGTATGCTTACTGATCCTGAAAGACAACAGTTTATCAGCAGGCTGCTGGGATACAGGATTGTACGCCACGGAAGGCGGCAAGCAGCCAGGTGCATTTCGACAGGCACGGGGCTGCTTTATTGATGCGGACTATGTAAAAGCCTGGACGAAGCTGGAGGATAAGGTGTATAATTTTCAGCAGAACAGCATTGTGTGACTGGGATACGAGAGGAGAATTGCAATGGACAGAAGAAGTAATAATATCGCGATATTTAAAGATTCTATGGATTTGATAAAAGCAAACCAGAAGCTCCAGCAGGCAGTTCAGTTTTCGATTCAGAACCAAAAGCTGTATGTTCCATCGCAGGCAATTGCACTTCGAGAACCTGGAAAATCATCTTGCAAAACGATTGTTTCATCTAAAAGAAGCTTCGAAGCCGCCTCTGCATACGCAAAAGCTGGAAAGCGAGTCTGCGTCCTGAATTTTGCATCTGCAACTAATCCCGGCGGCGGTGTAACACGGGGAAGTACGGCACAGGAAGAATGCCTTTGCCGATGCAGCACACTGTATCCATGCCTGGACACAGAAACGATGTGGCATCAGTTCTATCAACCGCACCGGAAAGCAGGCGATCCACTTTATAATGATGATCTGCTGTATACACCGGGGGTCGTCGTATTTAAGACCGACACCTCTGCGCCGGAACGAATGGAAGAAAAAGACTGGTATCAGGTAGACATTATTACCTGCGCAGCCCCGAATCTCCGAAAGAAACCAAGCAATGCCATGAATCCATCCGCGGGAAATGCGCCGGTTAAGATTAGTGAGAAAGCACTGTACGAACTTCAGATGCAAAGACTGGAACGTGTTTTTCAGGCGGCAGCATCGAACGGAGCGGAAGTCCTGATTTTAGGCGCGTTTGGCTGCGGCGCTTTCTGCAACCCGCCAAGAATTGTAGCACGTGCATTTCGGAGCGTACAGGAAAAATATGCATCCTATTTTGAAACGATAGAATATGCGGTGTTCTGTGGCAGAAACGACACGCAGAATTATGATGCATTCAATATGGTGCTTGGAAGTAGAAAATAGAATCTAAACGGTGTTATGAAAGAACACAAAAGCGGACAGAAGATACGAGCGTATGAAAAGCACAAACAACAAAAATGAGAGGGACGGCTGTAGAATATGAAAGTTCTGAACTTCGAGGACAGTGTTTATAAGGCAAATGCAATTCGAAAAATATTAGGTAATCGCTGTGGTGTGGCATCGGTTGAGCAGGTGTCTAATGTGGAAGATGGTCTGAAGATGTTGAAAGATGCAGAAAACGCAGGAGAGCCGTTCGATCTGATCATCACAGATATGCATTTTCCAATGAGGTCAGGAGCTATCAGCGACACAGAAGCGGGAGAAAAATTAGTTCAGATTCTGCAGGAGCAGGGAAATCAAACCAACATTATCGTATGTTCCTCAAGGAATATGAAACTTCCAGGTGTGTATGGATGTATCTGGTATTCGAAAATCAGTGATTGGGAAGAAGAACTTTGTGATCTTGTAAGAGAGATGAGAAAAAACAGATGATTTATGCAATGAGTGATATTCATGGACAGTATGAGCAGTTCCGGAACCTGATGGAGCAGATTCGTTTCCGAAAAGAAGATACACTCTATATACTTGGCGATGTCGTCGACCGCGGACCAGAACCCATGAAAATCCTGAAATACATGGTGACACATTCCAATATTATTCCGATCATAGGAAATCATGAGGTTATGGCGCTGCCGAATCTGAAACTTCTGATAGCGGAAATTTCGCAAAATTTTCTGGATGAACTGCCTCCACAGGTGTATCAGGATTTTGCCGACTGGACGCAGAACGGAGGCATCCGTACTATTCAGGATTTTCGCAAACTGCCGCAGGAAGAACGATGTCAAATAGTGGAATATATGGAAGCGTTCCGTCCATACGGGAGAGAAATCGTAAACAGCCAGGAATACTGGCTGGTACATGCCGGGCTGGGTCATTTTTCAGAAACAAAATGTCTGGAAGAATATTCGGTGGATGATCTGGTGTGGACGCGTACTGCGTATGAGATTCCGTATTTCGACGATGTCATGGTAATCAGCGGACATACACCGACGCAGAATATCCTTGGAAACAGCCGACCAGGATATATTTTTAAGAAAAATAATCACATTGCGATTGACTGCGGCGCAGGCAAAAACAATGGAAGACTGGCGGCGATTTGTTTGGATACAGGGGAAGAATATTATGCAAGATAAAATATAGCATAACAAATTAGGACAGCAGAGGAAATCTTTATGGTAGGGTAGATAAAACAACTAAGGAAAAGAGGGATAAGTTAATGAGGATTTTTTACTTAAATATTAACAGCTTTTTAGGTGATTCATCAATAAAGAAAGCATTAGCAGAACGTGGAGCTCTAAATTGCATAAGAGAATGTCGAAATGATAGACTTAATCTAATTATAGCCAATCTACTATTTGAAAAGATTAAAACAGAAAAATATGATATAGTATTTCTGTCAGAATTCGATCCTGAAAGTATGGCTGCTCATTATTTTAAAGAAAAAATGGAAGATGACTATGTTTATGGTTTGCCCAATGCAGGCAATTCAATAGGAAGTACGATATATTCAGTTACAGTATGCTTTTTGAAAAGAAAAATTTGTGATAACCGTTCGGATAAATACGAAACCAATAAAAATGTTGAGAATATTTTAACTTGGTGTGAAATAGGTGGAAAAAAAGAAAATATATTACCATATATTTGTGGCGTACATTTTGGAAACTATATGAATACATGGAAAAAAAATAGAGAAATAATATATAAAAACAATCCATTTATCGTGGTGGGAGATTTTAATGCAAATAAAATGAAAGAAGAAAGTAATAAACCGTTTGTAGATGTATGTGACTCATTTAAAGCACAGGAGGTGGTAAATAAGCAAGAAAAACCAACATATAGAGGAATTACAATGATAGATCGAGTAATAACTAATATCAAAGGTATTGAGGTGGAGGCTGATGATTATTATTATAAAAATGGACTATCAGATCATGCGGCATTAATTGTAAAAGTTCCAGAAGTAATTGAGATGACAGAATAATTGAATTGTAAATAAAGAAAAATTGTTTGCCGTCCAGGATTAAGAATAGCATTGACGGAGAGCAAGAGTACCTTCATAACTTCAAAAGCGACAAAATGCAGTCGCCTCACCGCTGAAACTTTCGAATGTTCTTAGCGGTGAGGCGGGGTACAATCATAGATTTCTCAGCCCTTCTTCCAAAATCCCTCGAATATCCTCTTTTATACCCGCTGCCATCGGGCAAGTATCTAAAATGACAATTCTATTAATATACACAAGTGCCCAGTCAATAAAGCATTTCTTGTGGGTTTGCACACGTACAATTGGTGTTTTGCCCATCTTACGGATTTTATAATTGTTCCCAAAGGTATCCTGAATAAAAGTATAATCTTCTCTTTCTGAAAAAGGAAAGTTATTGGGAAATTTATCCCATAATATTTTAAATTCAATAAAGCCAAAATTTAAATCTGGCTTGTGATATATTGCAGTTCCGTTTTTGTAAATCATGGCTTTCTCATCAAGCGCCGCTCGTAATCTTTCTGGATGATCACACATTTTTGCATGGAGAGGAGTGGCGGTATTTATTGCGCGTTCGAAATCCAAATTAATGATGCGATCTATTCGAAAAACTTCAAAAGTATGAGCATACCGATAAAGATTTAGATTGTCTTCGTAATAATGATAATAACCGAGTATGCGATTTCCAATAAGATAATAACTTCCTTTATAAAAAACAATATTGTAAGGTCTGACAATCAGCCAATTTGAGCCAGGACGAGGAGCATGCTTTATGTTTTGGGGATAAGAGAAAGCGTTAGCCTTGAAAACTGATGGAGCAGATATTGGAATAAGTTTTCCAGTATGATTGAGAATCGCCATTTGAAAAGTGATTGTCTTTTCATGACGAATTGCATAATCAATTTTTGAAAAGTATGGAATTTGGAATTCATTGGTAAAAAAATAGCATGGCTTGTTTCGGTTTTCAAATTTGTCAACGCGGTAGCGGTCGTAGTAAAATTTGTTTCCAAACATATGAATGAGAAGTTCTATCAGAGTATCCTTGCGCTCAGAGTCGAAAAGGCCACTGCATTCTATTTGGTGAATGATAAAATCAAGTTCCGCAGGCGTGATAGGCTGCTTATAATGAATTTTTCTTACATGAGTACCTGGTGTTGAGTTGCCTTCCAGTAGATCCTGTTCAACACCATGGTAAAGGAGAGACCAGTTTTTACTTTCGTTCCCTTTGTTACACAGAGATGCAAGAGTAATAAGGCGTTTATGAAAGGTTTTGGCGTCGCCGAGACCTTTCAGCTTTTGAGAATCAGCTATTTTTCGCAAGTCATTCTGTGTTAGAGGATGTTCTTCATCCGTGTTCCATTTTAAAAGTTCTAATAAATAAAATGTATCAAGAAAAGTTTTACTAGCAACCATGGTGTTACCTCCACTGGAATAAAATATTTATCATTTGTTCTAAAGTTTAACATAATTGAATGAAGTGGAAAAGATAAAAAATGGAAAATTTTCCATTAATTAGTAAGCTTCTTATACTATATATGAAGCGCAGAAAATAAAAACTGCAAACTTCCAAAAAAATAACAGGAGGATTAAAGATGTTTTACGAAAATGACAGCGAAAAAGAACGAGTGGAAGGCATAATGGACAGATTGGAGGATGAAACTTTTATTACCATCAATCCGGCTTTCTGTGGAAACTGTAAAGCATTTGCAACGGAAAAATTTGAACAGGCGTTTGGAGAGGAGGGCGAGGATATTATTACAGTCTTGTGCGTATATTTATATGCCCAGGGAGAACACAGTTCAGAGTACAACAAGTTTAGCCTGCAGATGGAAGATCAGAGAACAAAACTTGAGTTTTATGTATTGCGGAAGCAGGGCAAAATGATTTTTTGCACAGAGGAAGAACGTATGGAATATGAAAGTTTATAAATAACAAAAAGAAAGGCTTCGTTGGCATGTTGCTGACGGAGCCTTTTAAAAACAGAAAATGAAATATTTTGTGGAAAGGGGTTAGAAAAAGTAATATGAGAAAAAATAAAAATATCGTAAAAGTTAATGAATATTTGCAAATGGGACAGTATGCACAGGAATATCATTGTTCGAGCTGCGGAACGAAAGGAAAGTTTATCTTGAATGAAACGGATTGCTGCAAATATATATGCAGGAACTGTGGATATCAGGGTGATTTTGAGCAGGAAATTTCGGATCAAAATGATGTGGCGAGTGAGTGGCTGTCATCATATACAGAAGCAGAGAAAGAAGAAGTGTATGATGGAGATTGCCAGGAATGGTATTGAGAGCTTATAATTATCATAAGAAAAATCAGAATTCACAAGAAAGGTTAAAAGGAATAAAATGAGCGGAAATTCAAAAAACGAAAAAAAGAAAGATAAATACACGGCAATTCGAGAGGTTTTAAGAGCGTATTCGAGTAAAGAGCATCCACTAAAGATGAAAGAGATCAAAGAAAAACTGAATGCGAAGAATATTGATATCGGAAGGCACGCCATTGAGACTGCGTTGGAGGATATGAAAGTTGTAACCGTGGAAAATGAAACGGAATATTTGGAAGCCAGAAATATGCATATGAAAAAAAAGGGTGATGTAATATACTGTCAAAGTGTTAACGGGAGAAGGTCAAACTACTGGATTGAAAGCCCTATAGCAGATGCGGAACTGGGATTATTAGTTGATATGGTACTGTCAAGCAAGATTTTGTCACAGAAAGAATCACAAAGTCTGGCGGAAAGATTAATCTTGTTTTCTGGTAAAGAACTTTCTGGAAATTTAAAATATCGGTATAGAGTACTTAAACAACAGTATATAGGAAATACAGACAAACAGGAAAAAAAGGATGAGCAAATAGTCATAAGTGAAGTTTCACAAAAAGCGTATTTGATCAGGAATGCTATTGCCCAAGGAAAGAAAATCAAGTTCACACTTAATGTATATGATTACCATAACGGGAAGATAGTGATGAAACCGTGTGGAAAGAAAGACAGAGTATGCTCGCCATACGATTTGATTATGAGTAATGGTCGATACTACATGCTCGGAGCGGATTTGAAGACAGAGCGAAGCGATCATCTGAAATATAAATTATACAGAGTAGATCTGATGAGCGATCTTAGCATTACCAAAATGGAGGCAAAGAGCAGGGAAGAGGCTGGAATAAAAGATACGGATGATATCTACAACTTTAGAAAAGAAAACCCATATATGTTTGCCGGCGATGTAAGGCGTGTGAGATTTAAAATAGAAAAGGACTATTTCACACAGGTCGTGGATTGGTTCGGAGAGGATTTCCGGGTATATCAGGATTATCTGGACGAGGAATGCTGGGGAATCGAGGTAAGAGTAAGCACGAACAGCTTTATTTTCTGGGTTTTACAGTATGGGGGATGTACAGAGGTTGTAGAGACAGGAGCCGACGATCGGTTCAGAGAGAACGTAAAGCTTAGGTTAAATGAAATTCTTCAGAAATATCTGGAGTCGGATGCGCGAAACAAAGAAGATGAATACAAAAATTAATACAACAGTATGCTGAACGGCAGGCTTCCTTCTATGCAGAAAATTTGCGTAGAAGGAAGTCTATTATTTTTGAAAAAATGTGCAAAAAAATGAAAAGTGCGATTAGTGCTGAAAGTGGGACAAGAAAATGAGTAATATAAGGGCATAAACAAAAGGGAGGCGTAAAGAAATGATAAACCCAAACTTCAAAGTGACATTTGCAATTCGAGAGGACATTTACTTTCAGTTTAAGGATATCTGTCTGAAAAAAAAGAGAAAACCGGCAACAGTCATACGAGAATTCATAATTGATTATGTGAAAGAAAAGGAAAAGAACAGTGAGACAGAATGCCGTGAACAGTAAAAAGACGCTTTTGATGTCATATCCAGAGGAGGAGCAAGATGAAAAATCAAATCACAAAAGAATTTGTCTATCGTAACGCAGCCGAGACAAAACAAACCAAAATAACAACGCTTAAGAAAGAGCATCTGTTGAAGCAGTTTACAAATGTGTTAAATGACACGAAAACGGGAAAGAAATACTGGTTTGATATCGCGAAGTTTATGCTAAAGGCACAGGAGTATAGCTTTCGGGCCGCAGACATTCTAAGAGAAATAGAATTGTCAGAATACCTGGAAGAAGACGAAGCGCCGTGCCTGAGAACCATCAAACGCCTGCTTGAGTACTGTCAGAATCCAAAGAATGTAGGGCTTTCCGTCGGTATTATGGCTATCAGACGTATAGGGAAAGCATTTTACGGACAAGAAGATGCCTTCCTGGAGGTCATTGATGAGGAAAGTCTGTGCTGCATGGCAGAGCAGTATCTGGCGATGTAGAAGCCATAAATTTCAGAGCACGGCAGTTCGGACAAAAATCTGACACCAGAAGGACAGTGAGTTATGATACGATACTGCACAGAACTTCAGTCTGTGCAGTATCTGAACCCACATGTAGTATCAATACAGGAGGAAGAACATATGAAAAAAGAGAGCATGGAAGTCTTAAGAAGAATTGTAAAACGGGAGCAGGAGTTCTTTGGCATTCGTGTGATAAAAAAGGAAAACACATCAAAAGTGCGTCAGATGTACCCGGAAGCATGGCACATGTTTTACTTGTTAGAGAACGAAAATAATTTGGTTCCGCCGCTGGAAATCCAAGGCACGATGGAAGTGCTGAAAAATGATCAGATTCGATTGCTGTGGTTTATCCACCCCGTAATGATCACTAAATGCAATATGGAGAATTGCATTTTGCTTGCCAATGAGGTAAACAGAGAACTTGGCAACGGCGGCCGTTTCTGGGTAGATACGGAGTATTTTGATTTTGCGTATGAAGAGCGTTTTGAAGAAGAAATGCTGCAGCTTAGTGGGATGAATGTGTTAGAAAGGCATATGTTCGAATGGCCGCTTGGGCAGTTCCGGGATATTCACATTCCGCTTATGATGCTTTTGCAGGGAAAATGGGGAACTGAAACAGCGATCCAGTTTCTCAAAGAACTCAGAGAAAATGGCTTCGTTGAAAATAAAAAATATAATTTGTTTCCGGATGTGTGATTTGAGGGCTGTTTTGAAAATGTAGGGAAAGAAAAGAATATAAAGGATGGAGTAAAGAAAAATGGCTAAGAAAGTGGATTACAAAAAATATAACTGTGTATTAGAAATGAGCAAATGGATGGGAAGCACACCGAAAGCCTTTAAAGCGGCAATCCTGAAAGAGGCTGTGCGTCAGAATGCGAAGAACAGCAGTGGGAAGGTGGAAAAGAAGGAAATAAGAGCCTGCAGAGCCGAAAAGCATAAGAAAAGGACATGCAAATAAGAATATGGTGGAGGCGAAAGATATGACGACAATTATCTGTGAGATGGATTCTATGGAGTTGTGTGTCTGGAAGGAAAAGCATCTGCAAAGGGTATGCAGCGGAGATGAATGGATTTTCCGGGAGAAGGAAAAAGAACCGGAAGGTATATGGGTGAACTTTGATGTGGAGCATGCCTATGAGATCTTTGAATGTCTGGGCAGGTATTGGGGCGATTTCAATTCTTGCCCAGACAGCGAAACCATGGGACGGGTGGCAAAAAGATGGGAAGAAAAATATGGATTAAAGCTGGTGGAACTTTCACATGATACGTTGACCTTTCAAAGTGATCGTCGGATTTCGAAAAAGGAGGCGGCCGAGATTACAGAAGAAACGGTGGAGCTTTGTGCAGAAATTGTAAACGGAAAAGAAAATCAGCAGATCGAGACAATCAGCAGAACGGGGAGGATTACATTATGGTGGGATTAATACACAGAGGGCATTTTTTGCGGCACTTGAGAAAACAAGAGTCTGGTAATAGACAGAAACTTCCCGATGCAAAAGAAGGACAATAGAAAAGTGGCCAAAAGAGAGTCCACATGCAGGAACGGTTCCATGATAAGATAAGGCATACCCGGAAAGTAAACCACAAGTTCAATGCAACCGCCGGAGAGCTGTGAAATAATAGGAGTACATCAAAACACCGGCGGATGCATCAGAATACAGGACAGATCAGGAGGAACAACTCGATATGACGTTGAACGAACTTTTCGCAATTCAGGAAGCAGACGTAACAGGAGAATTATTACCGAAAGCCGGCTGGAGTGAGATCGCAGAAGAACCGGCGGAGATATTTCTGCGGAGCAGGCTGGTTCCTGACGGGGTGGAATCACATAAGGAATACAAAAGTTAAAAGAGAAATATGAGTGAGGTAGCTCAGCCATGGTAGAGCAGAGAAACCAAGACGATCATGGGTGTGGTCGGTACAGCAAAAGATCTATTGTCGCTGGTTCGATTCCAGCCCTCACTCCTGAAACATGAAAACTCACAGCCAACGTACAAAAGAATGGAGACGAGATCACAAATGAACACAGGATCTGCAATCGAAACTGAAAGATTATTCCTTCTCCCAAGCCGGACAGACAGAGATTCCGAGGCATTTTTGCAAATGCTGCGGGATGATGGCGACTTCTACATATTCTGCGGAGTCAGTCCTTCCGAAAAACATGTGAGGGGATTTGCCAACTACTTTGAGAGAACCGATCATGAACTTTGTACTTATTCCATTTTTCCAAAACAGCAGAAAGATAAGTTTATTGGCTATGTAGGCGTACATAGAGAAATGGAAGATGAATACGAAATTGAATTTTATATCGCCAGAGAATACCGAAGAAACGGTTATTGCGAAGAAGCCAGCCGGACGCTGATCAGGCAGCTCTTTGGTGATGGAGTTTCCGCAAACGGAAAGAATCTCTCCGTCGATAAGCTGTATGTGACAACCCAGACAGAAAATGAGCCAACGATCAGCCTGCTGCAAAAGCTGGGGTTCAGAGAAGTAGAGGACGGCCCGGTCATGGTTGTGCTGGGTAACATTTTCGAAAAAGAAGATAATTTTTTCGCAAACCCGGTAGTAAAACTGGTGCTGAACAAGGAGGATTTTTCTTATGGCAATTAAATTTGAAGAGCTGAGAAAATATGTTGCACGCAACGTCCGCTTATCCATCTGTTTCGAGGATGGTTATTACCACGATTATCTGATGATGTCAGACATTCCGGAACAGAAATATGCCGGCTTTTTCATCTATGGTGTCGGAATGGTGGATGTGGAATTTTCCAGAGATGTCTATGCGGCCCTGCCGGAACCGGAAGGAGAATGTTGGTGCAGCAAAGATGATACACTGAATCCGGCGATGGAACTGATGATTTCGGAAGAACCGCGGGATATCAAACGGAGTGTGGAACAGAAGCTTTTGTTCCGTGACCTGAAATCGTATCTGCAGATCGGCAGACATTTTTCTATCGTGAATCGAAATGACTGGTCATCCGAATACTATGAATATCGGAATGAAATACCGGAGAAATACGATGATATGTATGTGTACGGTATCGGAATGGAAGAATGTCCGCATGCTGAGAAAACGTGGATGGATGTTCAGTATGAAACCATTTGCAGAAAGCAGATGGTGATCGTGCTTTCCAATCAGCCGAGAGAAGATCTGAGAACAGAATAAAAGAGAACTTTTTATGCAACAGAAAAAGGAAAGGAAGAGAGCCAGAGATATGGATAGAGATCACACGTTTGATTTACCGGATTTAACAGAAGACTTCTGGAAAACCGTTGTGTTTGCACAGGAGGATCCCCCTTCTGGAATGGGTGGCCCGGGATGTGTATGTCTGCTCAGCAAAGAGGGAAAAGAGTATATTTTCGGATTTGAAGAGACACCATTTTACAAAAGTACCGAGCTTTTCCCGATCTTTGAGACGACCGATGAAAGAATTGGTTATCGTCATAAATACAAAGCAGAAGAGCATGGCTGGAAATATCTGGAGCAAGAAAAAGCATTGATCCGGGAAGATATTCTGGATGAGTACAGCAAAGCGGCTGCGGAGGCGAAACGGAAAAAGGGAAATTCCTGGTATTTTTATGCCATCGATCTGGCTGGCCGGGCAATTGGCGTGGAGCATCTGGAACGATATGATTACATCGGAAGCGTTCTGTACAGGGAAAGAATGGATCGGGAAATGGCGAAATTCCGGAAAAAACGCGAGAAGGAGAAACTGACGGAGAACGAATTTAACTGGAAGCCGATGCATGTGAACAATATTCCAGACAATTCTGAGATGGGCGTTTACGCACTGCTGATGAGAAGGAATGACGGAAAAATCAAGGGTGTAAAATACTCGATTCTGTATCAGTACGAGGAGCACAGCCCGATGCTGATATACAGTGATGCAAAGGTGGAGGCCTATATTCTTTTCTACGCGGATTACGATGATATCATCGGTCCGTGGGATTATCATTCTGTCAGCAGACAGGAATGTGCAGAGCTTTACGGAAAAGAAAATCATTTTCCACCGGAATTGGCATATTATGACTGGATTACGTTTTCAGATGGTGATATTCATAACTTCGGCAGATTTCTCCGCACATTCCAAAGTTTGGAAGAAGCTAAAGCATATGCGATGTATTATGCGAATGTGAACAGCGGCGGAATCAACAAGAAAACAATTCTGAAACAAGAAGAGGAATCCAGGGTCGCGGACCATGCGAACCGCATTGAGCATTACGAGGCATATCAGATGTATCGAAAGCATTATAAAGAAATTCTGGATGCCATCAGCGAAGAAAACTGTTTCCCGGATTCCTGCAGCGGAGGCGGTGTGTATCTGCGGGATGCGATTTTAAAGAAAGTGCCGGAAATCACGGAAGAACAGCTCAGAATGATCTGGAGAGAACTTCCATTTGTACTCGAGAAGAGAACACAGGACTGGATCGAACGGGAAAAGCAGTTCAGTAAAAATTATATCCGAAAGGCTGGAAAGTGGAAACACGGGGAAACGAAAAGAGCCACAGATTAGATCGGGAAATAAAGGAGAGGTGCAACATGGGAATTTTAGAATTTCTGGAATGTTTTGATCCACTGACGGAAATCTGTGTTGAAGATGCTACGGAAGTCGTGTTTGAGGGAAGGGCGGAAGATTTTCCAGAAGAAAAGGATAAGGCCTATACCATTGTTCCGTCCCGCACAAACAACAGAGATGGTGTGGTTAGGCTGTTTGTTTCGAAACAGGAATATCTGGAGAAAAAGTGCGGGGAAAATAGAATGTATGCACTGGATGCATTTTTGGCTATTCTGCATTCTGTTATGGGAAAAAAGTCTGAAGCAAAACAGGCATTTCTTACCATGGTGGAAAAAGCGGAAGACTATGATGAAATACTGCAGAAGTGGGAAAAAGCTTCTGAAGAAGAAAAAGATCCGCTTGAACGGGAAAAACAGGAGAGATGGAAAGCCTTTTTGGAAGAAAAAGATCATCTTCTACGGGAAATGAAACAAATAGAACCGCTTTGGGATATTTCAGGCCGGTGGATTGGGTACAGCCAGGAGGATCTGGAGTATTTTGCGGGATATCTGGTAAGGCAGAAGAAACTTCTTCTGGAAAGAAAGCATACGCTGGAAGCGCAAAGCTGGGCACAATGTCATGAAGACGAACTTTGCCAGATCATGAAAGCCGAATACCCAAATGAGAGGATTGCAGCGCTGGCACTGGAAAAGCAGTATGGACTGGATGAACAGCAGGCCAGAATGATTTTCAATTTGAGATTTCGATTCATGTTTGGAACAGCCAGAGATCTGGTAGAACGAGACAATATGGTAATTGGACGTATGCTTGAAATTTTTCTGAAAGATGAGGAAGGGGCAGAAGGATGATCTTTTTATAGTCAGACAAGAACCTGTCCACATACGGGATACGGCAGGTGGTAAGATGACAGTAGAAAGAGATAATGAAATACTCCGGTTCTCAAAAACAGTGAACTGGAACAACAGAAGTTTTTCGAAATGGAGGAAAGCAAATGCTGATTTACAAAGAACAATTACCAGAAGATACTATGGATGTCCGGCTGCTGGAACTGCCGTTTTCAACGGTGAAAGCAGCAAGAAAAGCAGTTTTAAAAATAGACATGCAGTATGGCACTCCGTGTATGTGGTATCAGGCAGATGCGGAGGAACAATGCTTGATCAGCGGGGAAAAGAACTCATTTTTGGTAATGGCGATCGGAACAGGGCATGACTGGGGGCATGACCTGTCACGTGATGGTTATATTGGAACGGCATTATTGTATGACGGTGCATTGGTATTGCATTATTTTCTGCTGGAAAAGCCGAACACGGAAAAGACAGAGACTGAAAAACAGGAAACGAAACAGTAAGAAAATACTTGCCGATAAGATACTCAAGGGATGCAAAAATACCGGACAGGACTAGGGAGGTATCATCGAATGATTCTTTACAAATACACGGCAGACTGTTCAAAACTGAATCCGGAACAGGAAGATGCAACGAGGGAAGGATATGAGGGCCTCTATCCCCAGCGAAGTGACATTGCGGAATGGAACAGTAAATTTTACACAGCTTACCGTACAGAAAAGAAGTTTTTCATTATGATCAGTGATATTCGGAAGGATAAGATGACGATTGTAGCTGAACTTGAAATGGAAGTGGATCCTCGGGAATGTGTGGATTATATTCGGAAGATACTGCCGGAAATGGAGCTGCTTGCATGTGAGGAAATCACAAGTGATGAGTTTTACAAAGAAATGGTCCGGACAGAACGGAATAACTGGACGGAGTGCTACCTCCGGTCAATGAAAGAGGACTTAAAGCTTGATACGGAACCGGAGCACAGCTATTATGAACCTGTTGCGTATCAGGTAAGTGAACGGATTTACACGTCCCAAAATATGAACAGACAAAAGCAGTCAGAACAGATGCAGGAAATTATGGCATCGGAGAGCTTCTATGAAGAGATGGAGCGGATTTATGCTCCGGAAAATGAAAAACGTTTTGTTGGGCATCCCGTGCATTATCTGATCACAGCCGGTGACAAAGCGGCTGCGGATGATATGATTGATATTCTGATTCCAGCCCTTCTGGAGAATCAGAGACTGTTGAGCGGCAGGGCTTATGATGTACAGAAGATGACATATAAAGCAGAACGGGAAGGAAATTTTGACAATATTTTCTCCGGTGCCAAAGGTGGTACGGTGATCTTAAGTCTGGAAGGTGAAAAGAGTACCGGAAGGTATGCCACCGGCAATTATGATCTGGCGAAAGCACTTGGGAATAAGCTGAATGAGTATGGAAATTCTACCTTATTTATCTTTGTAGATATTTCCGGAAACCGCAGTGTATCGGATGATACGATAGCGGAAATCCTTTCCAATGCGGATCTGATTCAGATTCAGGAAGGCCAGGGAGATCTGAAGCGGGCGTCTGCTTATCTGAAACGTCTGGCGGAGAAAACGGAGTATCACGATTACACGATAGACGAGCTGACGCAGTATCTCCCGAAAGAGAAGAAGCTGTATTCGGTTTCGGATATTTATAATGCTTACAACCGCTGGTATGGCCGCGGATTGAAAACCCATATCTACAAGGCCTATAAGGAAAAAGACCTGGTCAAAATTGAGCTGAAAAAGAAGACAGATAAGCCTTACTTGGAACTGCAGAAAATGGTAGGCCTGTCGGAGGTAAAGAAAGTGACAGATGAGATCCTGGCGGCGGCCAAGATGCAGAAGATGCGGAAACAGATGGGTCTTCCGGGGGTTCAGTCATCCATGCATATGCTGTTTTCCGGAAATCCAGGGACAGCAAAGACAACCGTGGCGCGTCTGCTATCCCAGGTCTTGAAGGAAGAGGAAGTGCTGAAATATGGCCACATTGTCGAGTGTGGCAGGCAGGATCTGGTCGGAAAGTACGTCGGCTGGACAGCACAGATTGTTGAGAGTAAATTTCAGGCGGCGCGTGGTGGCATTCTGTTTATCGATGAGGCGTATTCTCTTGTGGAGGACAACCGCACGTATGGAGCAGAGGCGATCAATACTATTGTACAGGAGATGGAGAATTACCGCGATGAGGTCATTGTCATTTTTGCAGGATACCCGGAGAAGATGCAGGAGTTTCTGGAACAGAACGAAGGTCTTGCAAGCCGCATTGCCTTTCACCTGAATTTTCCGGATTACTCGCCGGAAGAACTGACACAGATTCTGGATCTGATGCTGGAAAAATCGGAATACCGGATGGATGAAAGAACCAGAGAAAAATGCTTTTCCATCTGCGCCGATGCATGCAGGGAAGAAAATTACGGCAATGGACGGTTTGTCAGAAACCTGCTGGACCACGCGATCATGCGCCAGGCAGACCGCCTCATTCGGGAACATCAGAATGGTACGCTGGGAAAAGAGGAGGCTTGTCTTCTGACGGCGGACGATTTCGAGATGATCGGCCTGAAAAAGAAACCGCAGAGCCGGCAGATCGGATTTTGTGCCGGGTGAACAGCATAAAAAATTAAACCAGCGGTTAAGTGCAGAAAACGAAAGTATGTGATACAGTATATACATGAAGATTGCGGGAATGCAAAGCACGTAGCAATCTGGTATCAAAGGGGGCAAAAAACCTTTTGACCCCAACATCTATACATAACAAAACACGGATATTCACAAAAAGGCCAGAAAGGGGAATGATCACATGAAGTTAAGCGAGCTGTTGAACCTGTTGAAAACAGCAGAAACTGTGGAAGAGATGGATGCGAGACGAGAAGAAATCGCAGCGCTGATTCCGGCCGTACGAACCATGTTCGGCTATGATCAGAAGAACAGTGCACATCAGTATGACTTATGGATACATTCCCTCCATGTGGTCTGCAATCTTCCGCGGAGGATGGAAAATGATATGGTCTATCTGGCAGCACTGCTGCACGATATCGGAAAGCCCGAAGCACAGTGCCGGGGAAAACGCGAGGGGGATCCGGACATGCATTACTACGGTCATCCCGAAAAAAGTATGGAAATCGTGCGCGACATCGTAATCCCGGAGCTGGACCGGCAGGGGTATGTGATTCCGTGTTTCGATGTACAGGAGCTCCTGTATTATGTGAAGTATCATGATGACCACGTCAGTGTGAAATTAAAGCACGTCAGACGCCATACGAAAATGGCCAGCTTTGCGATGTTTCAAAACCTGATGCTGCTACAGCTGGCAGATGCCAAAGCACATATCCAGATCCCTGTTATCGCCGAACGGGCAGAAATCTGCGGACGGCTTGCCGGGGAGGAAGGCAGACTTCTCTATCAGAAAATTCTGGATGGGGAGTAGGCTGATGAGCCGAAGCTGTAAAAAAACGCCCGTCAGCAAAGGCCGATGCAAAAATTTCCGTTGGGCAAAGCGCGCGGCAAATAAGAGGGTTCGACGGGCGAAAACACTGTGGGGAAAATCAAAAGCATTTCGAAAAATTTCTGAGACATGGGATATCTGCGACTGGAAATTTTACGGTGAGAGACCCTGAAATCCGAATCGGGAAGAAAAAAATCACTGGGGAAAATGCTATTACAGAAAATGATCTGGAAAAGATGCATGAAACCATGGATGAATTATGAATCAAGATCCCGAAAGGAAATCCTGAGCTGGGGACAGAAGACAGAAACACTAAAATAACAGAATAAGGCGGTAGTTTAACGGGCAAAACCTGTGCAGAAAAAAAGGGTTCATGTTTGTGGAACACACAGCAACTTTTTGAGGAGAATAGGGAGGCACAGAATGCAGGTTCAAGTCCTGCCCGCCTTACGCGAGTGAGGTAGCTTAAAAGAAAGAGCGCGAAAAAACGGTCATGTGCGTGACCGTAACGGCAAACTTTTTTCCAGTGGTAATGGCGAAGATGCCGGTTCAAATCCGGCCCTCACTCAGAAAAAAACAGAAGAGCAAACGAGAAAGAATGGAGTCCACAGATCCAGAAAAGGATGTATGGAGAAAACAGTGGAAGGAAAGGAGCGGCAGCGATGGATTTTGCAGAATGGATACGGGAGCAGGCGACAAAAACTTATACAGAAAATGGAGCAGCAGCACGGAACACAACCGGCGATGCGCGGCTGGATCTGTTTGCGACAATTGGATCCCTGCGCAGAGCGGATCCGGAAAGAATTGAGCTTCTGTTTGCGGAAGCATATCAGGCAGACCCGCTGTTCGCATTGAAAATCCTGTTTTATGCGCGTGATATCCGGGAAGGTCTCGGCGAGAGACGTGTCTTTCGGATTCTACTACAGTATCTTGCCGAGTACCATCCGCAGGCAGTTATTGCCAACCTTGATCTGATTGGTGTTTTCGGCCGTTTTGACGACTGGTACTGCCTGATCGGAACTGGCGTTGAGGACGAGATGTGGAGTGCCATGAAGCAGCAGCTGGAAGCAGATCTGAAAAACTTTCAGGAGGGAAAAAGCGTTTCCCTGCTTGCTAAATGGATCAAAACGGCAGACTCTAAAAATACGGAGACGAGAAAACTCGGCATTCTGACGGCGCAGAAACTCGGCTATCCTGTTTACAACTTCAAAAGAATCGTCCGTTCTCTGCGGAAATATATCGGTGTGCTGGAAGTGAAAATGTCAGAAAGAAAGTGGGAGGAGATCGTTTACCCGGAGGTCTCCGGAAGAGCCATGATGATTTACAGGAGCGCATTTCGAAAACATGATGAAAAGCGTTTTAACCAGTATCTGTCGAAGGCACTGGATGGAAAAGAAAAGATTCATGCGGAGACGCTGTACCCGTACGATCTCGTGGAAAAAGTTCTGTATGAACGTCAATGGAATCAGGTATTGGAGGCGCAGTGGAGGCAGCTGCCGGATTATGTGGCGCAGGAAACGAATGCAATTGTCATTGCAGATGTTTCCGGTTCCATGAGTGGAAGACCCTTGGCGACATCCATTGGTCTTGCTATTTACTTTGCAGAGCGGAACCGGGGCGCTTACCACAATCTTTTCATGACGTTCAGCCAGAAGCCGGAATTTGTTTCTCTGAGAGGGGAAACCCTGCTGCAGAAAATCAAATACGTCGAGCGTACGGAATGGGGGATGAATACTAATCTTCAGGCTGCATTTGAGCGGGTTCTGGAAACAGCACTGGATCACGATGTACTGCCGGAAGAAATGCCGAAAGCGCTGATCGTTGTGTCTGATATGGAGATTGACAGATGCGGAGACCGCAATTGGATGTTTTATGATCATATGAAAGAAAAGTACGAGTATTGCGGCTACCAATTGCCGAATATTATTTTCTGGAATGTAGACAGCCGAAACGATATCTTCCATGCCGACAGTCGGAGAAAAGGTGTCCAGCTATACAGCGGCCAGTCGGTTACGACATTCCAGAATCTCCTGAACAATATTGACAGCACGCCGGTTAAATCGATGGAAAAAGTGATTGAGAGCGAGCGGTACGCATGCGTCAGAATTGGAAATGCGGCATAAAAATGTTAAAGTTAGCAGTATGGATAGAAAGCTTTCAAAAGATGTAAAGCTGATATTGAAAAATAGAATGCAGAAGAATAAAGGAAAAGAGGACACTATGGCATCAAGCATGATTCACTTGGCAATTGTACAGGAGATGAGAAAGAAAGTCTCGTTTCGAGATATCAACCGCCTGTTCCTTGGGGTGATTCTGCCGGATGGGGCGGTGGCGGGAAATAGCCATTTAAAGAAGAAAATCTGCGAAAATACCAGATACACATACGATCTCGAATTTTTCCGCGACAGATACGGGAAATACATGGAGAAGGATGATTTATATCTCGGCTATTATCTTCATCTGATCCAGGATATGCTATATCGGAGATTTATGTATGAGGAGCATGGCTGGAATTCGAGCGCTCCTGGAAATGTAGAAAAACTGCATCGGGACTACGAGATATTAAATGAATATGTTTCGAAAAAATATGGCCTTTCCCAGGAAATGATCCAGGAGCTGGATCTTACAGAAGAGCCATTGGCACAGCTTGCTGAATTCGATGTGAAAGGTCTTATAAAAGAAGTCCGCGGGGAATTCGTCCAGAGAAAAGAAGAGAAATTGTCCATCCTTACCAGACAAATGGCCAACGAGTACATCGTACGCGCGACGGAATTCTGCGTGGAAGAGCTAAAGGCACTGTCCAAAGGGAAATCAGGTCTGGACAGTACTGTGTGGAGCTGGGAAAAACCAGAAACCATATCACATGAAAAATTAAACCAGAAGTTAAATGCAAAAATCGAAAATATGTAATATAGTATATACAGAACAAAGCACGGACATTCACAAAAAGAACAGAGACGTGCAGAAAGCAGGAATGCAGCAGACACATTTATGAGTGCAGACCGCAGGCATACAATGTGGGATGTATGAAGCCATGGATGAATTATGAACCAAGGTCTCTGAAGGAAATCCTGAGCTTTAGAGAGAAGGCTGAGGCAGGAAAATAGCATCTCCACCGATGATAGAAAGCAAGTCAGAGTGGAACAGCATTTGATACACATCAGTATCCACAAAAAATGTGGCTGAAAATAAGGCGGTAGTTTAACGGGCAAAACCTGTGCAGAAAAATGTTTCATGTTTGTGGAACGTACAGCAAATTTTTCGTAGAGGATAAGGCACAGAATGCAGGTTCAAGTCCTGCCCGCCTTATGCGATTGAGATAGCTCAAAAGAAAGGAGCGGCAGCGATGGAACAGATCATCGAAAGCGAGCGGTATGCGTGTGTCAGAACAGGGATGTGGAAGAAAAGATGTAAAGTTGTGATTGGAAAACAGGATGTAGGAGAATAAAAGAAAAACGGACGCTGCGTTTCAAAGATGAAGCAGTGTCTGTTTTTTACTATATGTAAGATACCGGGGTCAAAGGGGTCAAAAAGCCTTTTGACCCCAACATCTATTTAAGAAAAGTTGACCGTTGAAAAATTATCCAAAATACTCTCCTGCCAGTTCCTTAAATGCCGGCAGTGCCCGCGCAATCTGTGCGGTGGTAACGCAATAAGCAATCCGCACGAATCCCGGTGCACCGAAGTCATCGCCGGGTACAAGAAGAAGTTCGTGTTTTTTCGCTTTCTCACAGAATGCATACGCGTCCGGTTCCGGAGTTTTCATGAAGAGATAGAAAGCGCCGTCCGGGTGAACGCAGGTGAAGCCGTAGGCGGTTAATGAATCATACAGCAGATCGCGGTTTTTCTTGTAGACCGAAAGATCAGAAACCTGTCCTGCGCATTTGGCGATGACGTGTTGGATCAGGCTTGGTGCGCAGACGAAGCCGAGGGCGCGTCCGGCGCCGCAGACGGCTGCGTAGATGGTTCTTGCATCATCGACCTCATCCGGAACGAGAACGTAGCCGATACGCTCGCCCGGCAGGGAGAGGGATTTGCTGTAGGAGTAGCAGACCAGCGTGTTTTTGTAATATTTTGTCAGATACGGAACTTCCACGTCTCCGTAGACAAGCTCGCGGTACGGTTCATCAACGATCAGATAAATCGGATGGCCGTATTCGGCAGATTTTGCTTCCAGAAAAGCAGCGAGCTTCTGAATGCTTTCTTCTGTGTAGACAACGCCGGACGGATTGTTCGGAGAATTGACGAAAACGCCTTTGGTGTGCGCTGTGACAGCGGCCGAGAGGCGGTCAAAGTCGATCTGGAACGTGGAAGAATCAGCCGGCGTTTCGATCATGGCTGCGCCTGCAGATTCGATGAAAACACGGTATTCCGGAAAGTACGGGGTAAATACGATATACTCGTCGCCCGGAACGGTTAAAGCGCCAAGGACGATGCGGAGCGAAGCGGCTGCACCGCAGGTCATATAGAAGTTGTCGGCATGGAACGTGGTACCAAAGCGTTTGTTCAGGTCGGCTGCAACGGCGGCGCGGGTATCGGCATCGCCCTGCGCGGAGGTGTAGCCGAAGAGATAGTAATCGTCTTTGGAATCGAGCAGCTCCTTGATGGTCTCATGAACGGAGGCCGGAGCCGGCACGTTTGGGTTTCCGATACTGAAATCAAAGACGTTTTCTGAGCCGATCTCGGCAGCGCGTTTTTTACTGTATTCGAAAATTTCGCGGATTACCGATTTTTTTGTGCCGAGAGTTACCATTTTTTCTGAAATCATGTGTCAATCCTCCTGAAGTAAATTGTTTGCCGCTGTTTTAAATGAACTGTAAATATTATTCTTTTTTCTGCTTTTTCCTTATTTTAGCAGACAAAGACTGAATTGTAAATGCAGCATTTTCGGTCTCATGCTCCCGCAGGCTGAAAAGATGGCGGAAGCAGACCACGAGCGATACCAGCAGACTACCGAGCCGCACGGACGGAAGAAATCGGGAAATTTGTGCGGCGACGGCAAACCCGGAGAACGAGACAATCGAGCGCAGATTGTGTGGCTGGATAATGAGAATCAACGAAAACGTCAGATAAAACGCCGCAAGAAGAAGCGCCGGCCGCAGATCCGGCAGGAGGCCGAGCAGCACGCCGAACGAGACAGAGATCGCCTTTCCGCCTTTCGCAGGCTGCAGAAACGGCCATGCGTGTCCGGCCACCGGGGCGAGCAGAATCAGGGCGAAAATCCAGGAACTCATCGAAACAGCGGAACTGTGCGCCGCCAGAAACACCGGCAGAAATCCCTTCCCGATATCGCACAGGACGCAGAGCAGTCCAATCCGCAGTCCGGCCACTGAAAAGGCGTTGAAGGCGCCTGGATTCTGATCTTCATTCACAGTTCGGACATCCACGTGGCAGAAGTATTTTGGAATCAGGTACGAATACAGTACGCTGCCCGAGAGGTACCCGAAGAAACTATAAAACAGATAAGCAGTAAGCATCATAAGCAGTTACTCCGAAACTAATTTTTCCAAAAGGTGTGTAATTGCCGTTCCCGCCTGCGGATGGCTGTTTTGATGCTGGGCATCGCGCATCGCAATCTGACGTGCATCATCGCAGGCAAGCGAAATACCGGCCTCTGCCAGCTCTTTCTGATGTGCGCCGGTCACGGACATTCCGCGTGAGACAAAAAAAGCACGGTTTTTTGTTTCGCAACCCGGAATTGGATCAGTGTGTACGAGCGGAACGCGCCGCACAGCGGCTTCGGTACTGCTTAAGCCCCCGGGCTTTGTAAACAGCACATCGGCAGCGGCCATATATTCCGCAACGTGGCGTGTAAAACCGATGATATGTACATTTGGGTTCTTATGGAACTGCAGCCGGAGCGAACGCATCCGTTTTTTATTATTTCCGCAGATGATCACAGCCTGTTCGCCGTTTTCCAGCCGGGAAACGAGTTCATGTGCGAGCAGATGCACTTTGCCGAATCCCATACTGCCGCTCATGACGAGAAACAGCGGAGCATTCTCGGGAAGACCGAGATGGCGGCGCACATCCTCTTTGGATGCAGGGCGCGCAAATGCGGGCCGCACCGGAATACCGAGAGGAAGCAGTTTTTCTTCCGGGATACCGCAGGATGCAAACTCCGGGATCAGATCCTTGTGCGGAACCACATAGTAATCGCAGTTCGTCTCTTCCCAGAACGGAATGCACGCGTAATCGGTGGCAACGGCAACGCAGGGAATCGTCAGCCGTCCTTTCTGTTTCATCCAGGTCAGTGTTTCCGCCGGATAAAGATGTGTGGTGACAACGGCATTAAAATGGTTTTGATCAATATAATCTGCAAGCGCATTTCCAAGCCGCGCATTTGCATAGTAAACGGGGGATTTCCAGGGAAATTTCCGTACCAGCTCACCAAGCTGATAGAGTGCGCCGAAGCCGGCCGGAAAAACGGAGACAAGCTTCACATAAGCTCCGCCGACCAGTGCGGAGGTATGCTTTCGCCCGAGGCTCATCAGATCCAGAACCTCGGCTTCGTGGTGATAAAAATTCAGACTTTCTTTTAATGCAGAGGCCGCAGCATTGTGGCCACCGCCAGTATTGCAGGATAAAATCAGTACCTTCATAAGAAAACTCCATTCTTTTGTTGTATCTCCGAAAGAAACAGGATCACGAGATTTTTCAGACACGCTCTAGTATAGAACGCTGTTATATTTCGGGCAATCCACAAAAGGAGAAAAGTGTCTGATATAACAGGAAGGCGGCAGGCAGCAGAAATATCAGGGAGACGCAGACGGAGCATCCGCCTGCGGATCAAGATTTTGAGAGAAAGGAAGGAAAACGACTGGTGCCTGAAAAAATTGGTAAAATAGAATAAAACTGAAAGAAAAAGAAACAAAAAACAGGATAAAATGCTGAAAAATAAATTGACATCCCATCCAAAACTTCGTATCATAGAGACAGAATGGGGTGCGTTCAGGAAACGATCGGCGCACCAGATCATAAGGAGGTAAACTTAAAATGGGTAAATGGCAGAGAAGTCTTTACCAGCCGGTTCTGCCGCTGGGAAAAGACGGAAAAAGGGTAACAGGAAGCGCTGAACATATCGCACTTTCCAGAAAAGCAGCAGGCGAGGGTATGGTTCTGGTAAAAAACGAGAACGAGACACTGCCGCTCGCAAAAGGCACAAAGGTAGCCTTATTCGGAAAAGGAACGATTGATTACGTAAAAGGCGGCGGCGGAAGCGGTGATGTAACCGTAGCATACATCCGCAACTTCTACGAAGGCATGAAAATCAAGGAAGCTAAAGGGGAGGTTTCCCTGTTCCATGAGCTGCCGGAATTCTATGAGAAAAATGTAAAAGAACAGTATGAGGCAGGTGCTGTACCGGGCATGACAAGAGAGCCGGAAGTACCGGATGAGCTGGTAGAAAAAGCAAGAGCATATACCGATACCGCAATCATCACCATCTGCCGTTTCTCCGGCGAGGGCTGGGACCGCAAATGCCAGATCAACGATGAAGGCTATGAGCTGTTTGAGGATGAGAAAAAACAGATCGAGCTGAGCGCCAGCATCTTCGAAAACGGCGACTTCTGCCTGACAAACGGCGAAGCAGCCATGGTAGAAAAAGTAAAAGCAAACTTTAAAAATGTCATCGTTGTCATGAACGTCGGCGGTATGGTTGATACCAGCTGGTTCAAAGACTGCAAAGAGATTCCGGCGGTGCTGATGGCATGGCAGGGCGGCATGGAAGGCGGCCTCGCGGCAGCGGACGTTGTAACAGGCGACGTCAACCCATCCGGTAAACTGGTTGATACCTACGCAGCAACCCTCGAGGATTATCCATCCACCGAGAACTTCCATAAATCCGTTTATTACGTGGATTACAACGAGGATATCTACGTTGGTTACCGTTATTTCGAGACGATTCCGGGCGCAGCGGAGAAGGTCAATTATCCGTTCGGCTTCGGTCTTTCCTACACCAGCTTTGAGACAGAAGTTCTGGGGGCAGAAGAGAAGGATGGAAAGATTGTTGTAAAAGCAGCTGTTACCAACACTGGAAAACGTGCCGGAAAAGAAGTTGTACAGCTCTACTATGGCGCACCGCAGGGCAAGCTTGGCAAACCGGCCAAAGAGCTTGGCGCTTACCGGAAAACAAGACTGCTGCAGCCAGGCGAGACACAGAGAGTCGTTCTTTCCTTTACAGTGGAAGATATGGCATCTTTTGATGACCTTGGAAAGGTTGCAAAATCTGCCTATGTTCTTGAGGCAGGAAGCTACGTCTTCTACGTTGGAAACAATGTAAGAGATGCGAAGAAACTGGACTTCACCTACGATCTGGCAGAGGCAAAAGTGACTGCACAGTACACCAGCCTTGCCGCTCCGCATAAGCTGGAAAAACGTCTCCTTGCGGATGGAACCTACGAAGCGCTTCCGACCGATAACGGCCCTGTCGAGGAAGAAGGACTGGAGCGTCAGGATAAGCTGACTCTGGAAGGCTTTCTGCCGGCAGTCAAAGCACAGGAGAGAAAGAGCTTTGGCGAGCTTATGGAAGCAGCAAAGACGAATCCGAACCTGATGAATGTGGTCGAAGGAAAAGAAACGCTCGACGAGTTTGTAGATAAGCTTCCGATAGAAGCACTCATTCATCTGCTCGGCGGTCAGCCGAACACAGGAGTTGCCAACACGTTTGGCATGGGAAATCTGCCTGAGTACGGCATCCCGAATATCATGACCGCAGACGGACCGGCAGGCCTTCGAATCCAGCCGCAGTGCGGCGTCAACACGACCGCATGGCCGTGTGCAACATTGCTTGCCTGCACCTGGGATCCGGAGCTGATCGAAGAGATCGGTAAAGCCGGCGGAGAGGAAGTAAAAGAAAACAACATCGGCATCTGGCTGACCCCGGCTGTCAACATTCACAGAAGCCCGCTCTGCGGAAGAAACTTTGAGTATTATTCCGAGGATCCGCTTGTGGCCGGAAAATCCGGTGCGGCAATGGTACGCGGTATGCAGTCCGAGCACATCGGGGCAAGTGTGAAACACTTCTGTTGCAACAACAAAGAAACAAACCGAAAAGACAGCGATTCCCGCGTTTCCGAGCGTGCGCTGCGTGAGATTTACCTGAAAGCCTTCGAGATCATCGTAAAAGAGGCAGATCCATACACAATCATGTCGTCCTACAATCTGATCAACGGCGTTCAGGCATCTGAGAACAAGGATCTTTTGACCGGTATTCTGCGCGGTGAGTGGGACTTTAAGGGAATGGTAACGACCGACTGGTGGACACACGGCGAGCATTACCGCGAGACAAAAGCCGGAAATGATATCAAAATGGCAAACGGATACGAGGAGCGCGTACAGGAGGCATTTGAGAAGGGATACATCACCCGCGACGAAATCGCTCTTTGTGCAAAACGAATCCTGACCATGATTCTTCGCATGGACTGATGTGGATGCATGTGAATAAATAAAGAAAAGTGTGGATAACGCATAAAAAAATCGTATGCTGTTGTGGAAAAAGCAACAGCATACGATTTTTTTACTTACACGGCAATGATCTAAGATCCGTATTTTAACAGGACCCTGGCAACCGCAGCTCACGAAAAGTCTTTTGCAGAAACGCTCCGGGAAAGAAACCTGTTTTCAGGCAGTAGCCTTCTGTAGCTCTGCCATGATCTTAAATTCCCGCACGACCATAACGATGCTGACTGATGCGGCTGCAAGGTCTGCAATCGGTGCAGTGTACATCACGCCGTCAATGCCGAAGAGATACGGAAAAATCAGCAGCAGCGGAAGCAGGAAAATAATCTGTCTCGTCAGCGAAAGAAAAATACCCTTCTTCGGTGCTCCGATTGAGGTAAAGAAGTTTGAGCTGACCGGCTGGATACCGTTCAGGAATGTGAAAAACAGGAAAATGCGGAAGTACCGCTCTGCAAAATGCAGGTACTCTTCTGAACCGGAACCAAAAATGCCGATAATCTGGCGCGGAAAGAGCTGGAAGCAGAGGAAGGTGACGATGGAAATGGCAGTCGCCGCAAAAACTGCTTTTTTATAAGCGTCCTTCACGCGGTCATATTTCTGTGCACCGAAGTTGAAGCTGACAATCGGCTGAAGTCCCTGGGAAATGCCGATGACAAAGGAGAAGAACAGCATATTCACCTTTGAAATAATACCGGCGCATGCAAGCGGAATGTCGCTTCCATAGACGGAATTGGAGCCGTAGTAGGTCAGTGTGTTGTTCATAACGATCTGAACAACCATCATTGCCACCTGATTGAATGCCGGAGTTGCACCAAGCGCAGCAATCCGTGCCCAGCAGGCCATTTTCGGTTTCAGATCGGAAAGAGAAAGCGGCAGCGTTTTAAAACCGCGCAGATAGAAGACAACGAGCGCGAACGATAAAATCTGTCCGGTGATCGTGGCGAGCGCTGCACCTGCCATGCCCATGTGGAAAACGAAGATGAACAGCGGGTCGAGAATCGTGTTGACGATCGCGCCGACCAGGTTACACAGCATGGAAAATTTCGGGCTGCCATCCGCGCGGATCAGGTTGGAGCCGCCGATTGTGATGATCAGAAACGGGAATCCGATGGAGGTGATTCGAGTGTAAGTACAGGCGTAATCAATGACATCCGGCGTTGCACCAAAGAGAAGCATCATCGGACGCAGAAAAAGCTGAACGGCAACGCAGAGGATCACACCGAGGATTGCCAGCATGGAGATGGCATTTCCAACATAGGATTTCGCGTGCTCCGGATCCTTTCTGCCCATGCAGAGATTGAAATTTGCAGCACTGCCGATGCCGCAGAGAAGGCCAATGGATGTGCAGACCATACTGAGTGGGAACGCTACGTTGGTCGCAGCGTTTCCGAGCACGCCGATGCTGTGACCGATAAAGAGCTGATCTACCATGTTATAGAGGGCGCTGACGAGCATCGCGATGACGCTCGGAATCGCAAAACGCCGCAAAAGAGTGCTGACCGGTTCCGAGCCGAGAGGATTTTCGGAAGGTTTCATAGAGGGTATCTCCTTTCAAATGGAATAAAAATTCATCGTTTGTATCGGGTGAACATTCACGGAAAAACTCCGAGACTATACAGTATACCATAGAAAGAAAATAGAAAACAAGAGGGTGACCGTTATTTTCAGGAAGTGTAACAGAACCGTAGCAGAACTCTCTGCATTTTTAAAAAAGGGATTGACAAAAGTGAAATATTAACCTATATTGAAACAAGGTTAACAATTCAAAAGCAGAAAGAATTGGATACAAGAACCTGCGAGGAGGACTTACATTCATGAAAAAATCAAAACTTACCACAAAACAGATTGTACTGACCGGCATGATGACGGCAGTGCTTGCGGTACTGTCCATTGTGACGATTCCGCTTCCGACCGGCGTTCCAGTGACGCTGCAGACCTTTGCAATGGCATTTTGCGGCTACGTGCTTGGCTGGAAATTGGGAGGTGCATCGTCCGCTCTTTATCTGATCCTCGGCGCGATCGGCGTTCCGGTTTATGCCGGCATGAGCGGTGGCTTCGGCGCTCTTCTCGGACCGGCCGGCGGCTTTATTTTCGGATTTATTCCGATGGCAATGCTCTGCGGTGCCGGAATTAAAAAAGGCTTCCTAGGCAAACCATTCGTTCTTGGAATTGCAGGTCTTGCGGTATGTCACGCAGCCGGTGTGGTACAGTTTTCCATTGTAACAGGAAACACGATCCCGGCTTCGTTCCTGGCAGTTTCCGTTCCGTACATCGTAAAAGATGTGATTTCCGTTGTAGTAGCTGAAATTCTCGGTGTAGCCGTTCGAAAAGCACTGTCAGCAGCTCATGTAATGAACTACGGAACCGCAGCATAATCACAGAGCGTTTCTGAAAAACCAAAAGATAAAAACAAGAGACAGGCATCCTGACAATCTGCCAGGTGTCTGTCTTTTTCTGTTTTGTCAAGCGGATATTCGCAATCCGCTTCGCTACTTGCCTGATTCGGTTAAAGTATTCCGCAGCAGCAGCGGTTATTTGAAAACGGCGCGTCGCATTCTCGTTACTTTAGCCTGCAAATAAAAAGTCAATACTAAAATTG